>Ga0157375_10000053_pt1 | contig 128672 bp, 91 predicted proteins | sample M35metaG_FD_115311 | JGI IMG/M metagenome (GOLD analysis project Ga0157375, IMG submission 115311) | Miscanthus rhizosphere microbial communities from Kellogg Biological Station, Michigan, USA - M3-5 metaG | ecosystem: Host-associated > Plants > Roots > Rhizosphere > Soil | place: USA... | reverse complement strand
TGTCTTCGTGCGAGAGCAGGCGGCCGATGATCGGGATGTCGCCGAGGATCGGGACCTTGGTGTTGGTGGTGTTCTCGTTGCGCTGAATGAGGCCGGCGAGGAAGTTGGTCTCGCCGTCCTTGAGGCGGATGGTCGACTCGATGGTGCGCGTGGCGATGATCGGCTGCGACGGCTGGCCTTCACCGGCGGAGACGTTGCCGCCGACGTTCGACACTTCGACCGTCAGCTTCAGCGTGACCTCGCGGTTGTGATGCACGCGCGGCTCGATCGACACCTTGATGCCGACGTCCTGGTACTGGAACGACGTCACCGGCGCGACGGCGCCGCCGCCGGAGCCGGTGGTGATGGAGTTGAACGTCGACACCGGCACCGGGATGCGCTGGCCGATGTGCAGCGTCGCCTTCTCACCCTCGGAGATGCGCAGCTCTGGATTGGCCAGGAGCTCCGAATCGGTGGCCGACTTCATGAAGTCGTACGTCATCGACGGCACGGTGAAGTTCAACAGGCCGGGCGTGATGGCCAGACCACCTTCACGAAACGGGACGCCGGTTTCTTTGTCGAAGCCGTCGGGTCCCTGCGCCGAGAGCGTGCGGAACTGATCGAGCGTGAGAGCGCTCAACGGCTTGCCGTCCGCGCCGAGGTAGGCGGCGGAGAAGGAGTTCGTGAACTGCGCGCCGATCTTGCGGGCCTTGATCAGATCGAGCTGCAGCAGCTCGACGTCGACCACGACCTCGGCCTTCGCCTTGTCGTTCGCCTCGATGATCTTCTCCGCGATGCGGACCTTGTCCGACGTGTCGCGGATGGTGATGGCGTTGAGCGCCTTCAGCGGGAAGACGTTGCGCGCCTCGATCATCGTCCTGACGACGTTCGTCACCTGCTCCGCGTCGCCGTTGGAGAGATAGAACGTGCGGATCACGAGGTCTTCGTAATCGCGGCGGGCCTGCGGATTGTCGGGGACGATGATGATGGTGTGCTCGTCGAGCGCCTTGTAGAAGTGCCCGGCGGCCTGCATCACGCGCTCGAGCGCGGCCTGCGCGGTGACGTCCTTCAGCTCGATGGAGATGCGGTCGTCCTTGACCGCCTGGTCGAACATGATGTTGATGCCGAACGCGTTGCCGAGGGCCTTGTAGATGTCCTTGACCGGCGTCTCGCGCGGGAAGCTGAGCGAGATCGGCTGATCGGACGCGGGATTGAGCTGCGGCGGCTGCGTCTTCGTGATCAGCTTCGCCCGTTTCTTCCGCTCTTCGATCGAGTTGTAGTCGGCGGCGTGCTGCGCGTTCTGGAGGATCTGCACGACCTTCCCGAGCTGCACGGCCGCGTACTGGTTCGTCGAGTCGAGCTTCACCGTGAGCTGCAGCTCGGTCGCGGCCAGCTGCGCCAGCTGGTACTGCTCGGCGCCGGTGGCGGCTGCGGCGGCGGCGACGAGGCTCTTCCCCTTTTCGAAGTGGGTGCGCGACGACTCCAGCTTCGCGTGCTGCAGTCCCATGCGGAATTGAATGTTGCCGGGGTCGAGCTCGAGCGCCTTCTGATACTCGGTTACGGCCTGATCCCAGTCATTCGTTTGTTCCGCCGTGCGTGCCTTCTGGAAGGCGTTGTAGCTCGCGCAACCGGACATCAGCAGCGCGAGGGCGAAGGCGGTCGTTGCGATCTTCAATCGATTCATTCTGTTTTCCTGAGGTGCACGCTTCTATGACGCACTACTGCCCCAATGGGATACGCCGCGTTACATCGTTGGGGAATCCGACGAAGCCGATCTCCACCGATTCGATTCCGATGCTGCGCAGCACGAACCGGCCGGCGATGGTGTCGCCCGCGTGGACGTTGATGATCTCGTCGCCGCTGATGAAGGTGGCCAGCGGAGACGCCGGGGGACCGAACGTTCCGATGTACTTGTAATTGAACTGCGGCGGAACCGGCGGCGGAGGCGGCGGCGGAATCACGGCCGTGGTCTGGCACGCGTCGCCGATGCCGTTGCGATCGATGTCGGTCTGATCGCCGTTCGGTTTGTCCGGGCAGTTGTCCTTGAAATCGGGGACGCCGTCCGCGTCGCGGTCGGGCGGCGGCGGGGGCGGCTTGGGTGGCGGCGGCGGAGGAGGAGGGGGCGGCTCTTTGTACGAAAAGAGATTGCGGTCGCTCTTGTAGCTGCCGGCCTCGGTGTCGAGCCATTCGAAATGAATGGGATCGACGCCTTCAGGCGGAGGGACGAGCGCGCCGCCGGTCGAGGTCTTCTTCTGTCCGGCCACGGGCGACGGGTCGGGACTCGAGGGCGCGTCCGGCGAGGCGAAGGTGTAAATCGCGAAAAGGGCAATGATGACGACGCCCGCGACTGTCCAGGTTTTCCAGTTCATCCAATCCATCACGACGTTCGATTTGGCGGTCGCGGGGCCGCCGGCGATTCCATGTTCCGGAACAGCGTCTTCACATGCAGGCTCAACGTCAAGACATCTTCTCCGCGGCCGCTCAGCGAGATCTGGTCGACGATCACGAATTGCTGCGAAAGCTCGAGCAGATTGATGAGACGCCGCACCTGCTGATACGTCCCCTGCACGGCGAACGTGATGCCTACGCTCGAGGCCTCGGGCGCACCGGCGACGTGCGCAAACGAGTACGACTGCGGCACGAGCTGGCTGACGACCGCCAGGCGTTTCACTTCCTCGATCAGCGGCGCGAGGCGCGCGGCCTCCGTCGACCAGCGGTTCTCGTAGACGTCCTGGATGTCGTGCTGCACTTTGCGATACGAGGCGAGCTCGCGCTCCGCGGTCTGCCGCGTGGCGCGCGCCTGCTCCAGGCGGAGCTGGCTCTGCTCGGCGCGGCTGTCGTAATCCCGCAGCCGCTCTTCGAACTGCACGCGGTAGGTGAAGAAGTAGATCAGGTTCGCGATCAGCAGGATGCCGAGGACGACGAGGAGGAGCTGTCTCTCACGCCAGATCATCGCTTCACCGCCGTCATTTTCACGTTGTCCGGTTTGTACTCGACGGCGAGCGTGATGCGATAGCCGCCGCCCGGCATCTGCGATTCGTTGGTGGGAAACGGGTTCGAGAAGTGCGGGTCGCGGTTGAAGCGCTTGAGCATGTCGACCAGTCCGTCCGCCGACTTCGCCTCGAGCGAGAGGTTGAGATGCACGGGGCCGTCGGGGCGGAACGTGGGCGCGACGGAGGTGAGGCGGACGTCGTCCGCGAGCACGTTCTCCAGCCGGTCGAGGAGCTCGCTCCAGGAGAAGGCGCGCTGCGCGAGCTGCTGGTTGATGAACGTCGTCTGCTTCGCCAGCGCGGTGACGTCGATGCGACTGAGCTGCTGCCGCACCGTTTCCGTGCGGCGCCGCTCCTGCTCCGCCTGCGCGTCGACCTGCTGGATCTTCGTCCGCGTCGTCTCGGTCTGCACGCGATAGCGGAGATAGGTATCGATGTTGGAGAAGAGGAGCGCGGCGATGAGGATCGAGACTCCGACCACCGTGGTGATGAAGAGCCGCTTGTCTTCGTACGGCCGCGAGGCGAGGTTGAGATGGATCGGTTTCACCCGGTGAATACTCCTGTGCACGCCGTCAGCTCGGCGTCGATTCCATACACGTCCGACGGACTCTGCTCGACGAACTCGCGCAGCTGCAGGGTCCGCACCGGCGCCGAGAATTCCTGCGACAGCACGCCCGCCAGATCGGCGGCGATGCCGCTGCCGGCGACGTAGCAATGCTCGATGGTCTCGCTGCCGAGGTTGTCGCGGAGATAGGTCGCGGAGAGGCGGATCTCCTGCTCCAGCGTCCGCTCGCCGCCGAGGTTGCGCGAGCGGATGAAGAGCGGCTGCTCGCCGCGGAAGACGGCGGTGGTGAACTCGCGCTCGCGAACATAGAGGAAGAGGCGATCGTTCGCCGTCACGCTCTCACGTACGGCCACGGCGTTCCAGATGTTGAGGCCGATCGGCTCGATGAGAATCACCTCGAGTCCCGAGGCAGCGAATACCTTCTCGATCGACTTGAGTGACTTCTCCACCGCGCTCAGCACGAGGAGTTTGACACCGGCGGGCGTCTTCGACAGAACCGAATAGGCGACGCGCAGCGTCTCGGGCGGGATCGGAAGCGTGCGCTTGAGACTCCAGCGGACGACTTCCATCGCCTCGCCCGATTTGTCGGGGAGCGTCGGCAGATCGAGGATGTTGATGCGAAACCAGGAGTCGGGGAGGAGCACGGAAACGCGCTCCCATTTTCCCGTCTCCATCTTCAGTCTGCGCAGACCCTCGGCCAGCGCCGCTTCGTTCGCCAGCTCCGGCGTGACGACGGCGTTGGTGAACGTGTCGGCGGCGAGCCGGTAGCTCTTCGCCTGGCTGATCTGCGGGTTCGTCTTGCCCGGCGCGAGGCGCGCGTGCACGAACGAATCGGTATCGAGAACGACGACGTCAGGTGGAAATGCGCGAGCCATATCTCAGTCGACGAACGTGACCTTGTTGATCTCGCGCAAGGTCGTCGCCCCTTCCATCACTTTCTTCAGCGCCGACTCGCGGAGGAAGATCATCCCCTCGTCGTGCGCCGCCTTCTTGATCTCCGAGGCCGGACGGCGATCGAGGATCATCGTCCGGATGCGATCGGAGAGGTCGAGCAGCTCGGCGATCGCCTGGCGTCCATGGAAGCCGGTGCCGTTGCACTCGAGGCAGCCCGCTCCCTCGCTGAACTTGTGATCGCGGTACTGCTTCGGGTCGAGGCCCGACTCCAGCAGCAGCGTGTCGGGATACGTCACCGAGTGCCGGCAGTGCTCGCAGATGCGGCGCACCAGGCGCTGGGCCAGCACGCAGTTGAGGGCCGACACGAAGTTGTAGAGGTCGACCTTCATGTTCAGGAAGCGGCCGAGGACGTCGACCACGTTGTTGGCGTGCACGGTGGTGAAGACGAGGTGGCCGGTGAGGGCCGACTGCACGGCGATGGCCGCCGTCTCCTCGTCGCGGATCTCACCGACCATGATCTTGTCGGGATCGTGGCGGAGGATGGCGCGCAGTCCGCGGGCGAAGGTCAGCCCCTTCTTCTCGTTGACCGGGATCTGCGTGATGCCGCGGAGCTGGTATTCGACCGGATCCTCGATGGTGATGATCTTGTCTTCCGGCGACTGGATCTCGGAGAGCGACGCGTACAGCGTGGTGGTCTTGCCCGAGCCGGTGGGACCGGTGACCAGCACCATGCCGTACGGCTCCTTGATGAACTTGCGGAACTTGGTCAGCGTCGCGTCATCGAAGCCGACGACGTCGAGGCGGAGGTTCTTGAACTCCGAGTTCATCGACTCCTTGTCGAGGATACGGATGACGGAATCCTCGCCGTGCGCCGTGGGGACGATGGAGACGCGGAAGTCGATGGTGCGTCCGGTGATGCGGAGCTTGAAGCGGCCGTCCTGCGGGACGCGCTTCTCGGCGATGTCGAGCTCCGACATGACCTTGATACGGCTGATGATCGTGGAGTGATGGCGCTTGTCGATCGGCTCGAGCGCTTCGTAGAGCACGCCGTCGATGCGGTACTTGACGACGACCTCGTTGTCGCGCGTCTCGATGTGAATGTCCGAGGCGCGGCGCTGGATGGCGTTGAAGACGATCGAGTCGACCAGCTTGATGATCGGCGAGGAGTCGCCCTGCGTGATCGTGTCGATCGTCAGCGTCTCTTCGCCCTCTTCGTTCTCCCCGACCAGCTGCATGCGGAAGCCTTCCGTGGCTTCGTCGAGCACGCGCTGCGTCGACTCCGACTTCTGCAACTTGTCGCGGATCGCCGGGGGCGAGGCGACCTTGACCTTCAGCGGAGCGCCGAGCAGCAGCTCGAGCTCGTCGAGGCGCAGCACGTCGGTCGGATCGCCGACCACGACGTGGATGTGCCCGTTCTCCCGGCGCTCCGGCAGGAACTGATAGCGGATCATCAGGTCGAGCGGGATGTCCTGGAAGAGCTGATGGTCGATCTGGAAGTGCTCCAGGTCGACGAACGGGAAGCCGTACTGCTCCGCCACGCGCTGCGCGCGCGCCGTTTCGCCGGAGACGTCGGCATTTTTCAGAAGGGTGCGGGGATCGCTTGCCATAGTCGTGATCGCTTACTGCTGGCCAACTGTCGAGAGCTGGAAGAGCGGGAGATAAAAGGCATAAAGCAGCAATGCGATCACGATTCCCATCACCACCAGGATGATCGGTTCGATCGCTGCTACCAGCCGGGAGAGTCTTGTCTCGATTTCTTCGTCATAAAACTCACTGACGTTGCTCAGCATTTCCGTCAATGCACCCGTTGATTCGCCGACCTTGATCATCTCCACGGCGAGGTCGCTGATCGCGCCGGTCCCTTCCAGCGAGCGCCACAGCGGCTCGCCTTCGCGGACGTTCTGCACGACGGAGAAGATCTTCGACGAGATGTCCTGGTTGGTCACCGACTGCGAGGCGATCTCGATGGCCGGCACCATCGGCGTGCCGCCGCCGAGAAGCGTCCCCAGCGACTGCGTGAACTGCATGATGGCGAAGCGGTGGAGGATGCCTCCCACCAGCGGGATGTGCAGCTTGAAACGGTCCCACGCCAGCCGTCCCGTGGTGGTGATCCATTTCCGTCCGAAGACGACGATGGCGATGAGCGCAATGGTGATGAGCAGGAAGTTGTCGTTGAGCGCCGAGCTGAAGGCGATGGCGAAGCGCGTGATCGGCGGGAGCTCCGCGCCGAAGCCGGCGAAGAACTCGATGAACTTCGGGATGACCTTGGTCAGCATGATGACGACCATGCCGATCGACAGCGACACCAGCACCGCGGGATAGACCAGCGCGCCGACGACGCGCTTGCGCAGGTTGACGATGATCTTCTGATAGCGGAGGAAGCGCCGCAGCACGCCCTCGAGATCGCCGGAGCGCTCACCGGCGCGGAGCGACGTCGAATAGATCGGCGGGAACATGTCGCCGAACGACGAGAACGCGTCCGACAGCGCGACGCCCGACTTGATCTTCTCGCGGATCTCGGTCAGCACCTCGCGAAAGCGGACGTCCTTCTGCCGCTCCAGCATGATGTCGAACGACTGGATGATCGGCAGGCCCGCTTTGACCAGCGCCAGGAGCTCCTGATTGAAGAGGAGGAAGCGCTCGGTGGAGATGACGCGCTTGCCCCGGGGGATGAGATCGCGGAGAGAAAGGACGCCCCGTTTCGTCTCGAAGACATGCAGTCCCTGGTTCTGCAGTTCCTGCTGCGCCGCGCGGGCATTCGCCGCCTGCACAGTGCGCTCGACGACGTCCCCCTCGGGCGTTCCAACTCTGACGATGAATTCGGGCATCAGCTCTTTTCCAGGCTCCGGTTGTGGGACGGGCCACCGGCGCGAAAGTTCTGCATTTCGAGGGGATAACGGGTGGGGTGGGTAGGCGATTCCGGTATGGACAGCGGACAGCAGACAGCGGACAGCGGGAGTGCTGAGTCTGCTGTCCGCTGTCCGTTGTCCGCTGTCTAGCGCAGAGCGCCCTCGATAAACTCCGCCGTCACCAGCGATTCGAAATCCTCCTTCTTCATCGCCGCGAGATAGGCCGTTTCCGGCGTGATCTCGTTGCGGCGGAGAAGGTCTTTCAGCGTGTCGTCGAACGTCAGCATGCCCTGCGACTTTCCGATCTGCATCGCCGAGTACATCTGGTAGGTCTTTTCGTCGCGGATCATGTTCGCGATGTTCGTCGTCCCCTTCAGCACCTCGAACGCCGCGACCTGCTTCCGCCCCTCCTTCGCCGGCAGCAGGCGCTGCGCGACGACGTACTTGAGCGATTCGGAGAGCGACGCGCGGATCTGCGGCTGCTCGTCGACCGCGAAGCTGGAGATGACGCGGTCGATCGCCTTCGGTGCGCTGGTGGAGTTGAGCGTGCCGAGGACGATGTGGCCGGTCTCGGCGGCGGTGAGCGCCAGTCCGACCGACTCGTTGTCGCGCAGCTCCCCGATGACGATGACGTCCGGGTCCTCGCGCAACGCGGCGCGCAGCGCGCGGGCGTAGCTCATGGTGTGACTGCCGACCTCGCGCTGATTCACCAGGCAGTTCTTGAACGGATGCACGAACTCGATCGGGTCCTCGAGCGTGATGACGTGGTCGTTGCGCGTCTCGTTGAAGAGATTCACCAGCGCCGCGAGCGTGGTCGACTTTCCGGAGCCGGACGGCCCGCAGATGATGACGATGCCCTGGTGGTAGTCGGCGATCTCCGCGAGCTGCGCCGGCATGCCGAGGTCGGTGATCGTCGGCGGGCGCTCGGGGATCACGCGGAAGACGCCGTGATAGCCGCGATGATCGTAGAAGACGTTCGCGCGATAGCGTCCGCCGTTCGGGATCATGTACGAGAAGTCGATCTGAAACTGCTGCTGCAGCGTCTCCCACTGCTTCTCGGTCAGCACCTCTTTGATCATCGCCTCGGTGTCTTCGGGCGTGAACGGCGGCGCCTGCACGCGGAGGAGATCGGCGGCCAGTCGCACGATCGGCGGCTGGCCCACGCTCAAGTGGAAGTCGGAGCCGCTCTGATTGCGCGTGGCGATGAGGAGCGTGTTGAGGCGCGGCTCGCCCGCAGTGGAGCGCGCGGCGAGTGCCGCGGCGCGAACCGTCGCCAGATCCGCCACCTGCGCGCTGCCGGACGCCTGCATGCCGTCGAGGATGTCGATCGCTTTCTGCCGGACGTTGCGGTCGGGATCGGTGCCCGCGATCTTGGTCAGGATCTGCGGGATGCTGGGATGCTGGAAGTGCGGCAGCGCCAGCATGACTTCGATGCGGACGTCGGGCAGCGGATCGGCCAGCATTTTTCCAAGAGCGTTGAGCGCGCGCGGATCGCCGATGCGTCCCAGCGCTTCGATCGCCGCCCACTTCACCTCGGAATCGGCAAGAGCAAGGACCAGCGGCTCGACGGCGCGCGCGTCCTTCATGTGGCCGAGCATGTCGGCCGCCGCGATGCGCACCCACCAGTCGGGGTCCTTCAGCAGGCGGATCGTTCCCGGCACCGCGCGCGGATCGCCGATGAGACTCGCGACCTGTACCGCGGCGGCGCGGACGTCTTCATCCTCGTCGTCGAGCAGCGCGATCACCGGCTCGATGAACGCGTCGCCGAACGTGCGCAGCGCGTCGAGCGCGCGGTCGCGCACGAAGCCGGCGAGACCGCGGGAGAAGATGATGTATTGCCGCGCCACCGCCTCGCGGTCGGGCGTGCGCGCGAGGACGGAGAGGACCGCGCTGCGCGTGCCGGGATTGTCGGCCGCGACGAACGGCAGCAGTCGCGCCGTCACTTCCGCCGGCTTGCTCTCCGCCGCGCGGGCCAGCGCGTCGGCGATCTTCTGCTGCACCGTGTAGCCGGCGTGCGGGAGATGCTGGATGAAGAGGTCGAGCGACGAAAGCGGTGCGCGCTCGGCGAGCACTTCGAGCGCCTTGTCGCGTGCGCCCCCTTCTTCGGTCTTGACGATGTTCTGCCAGCGCACGACGCTCTTGTCGTCGAAGTCGAGCGTGGCCAGGCGATTCAGGTAGACGACCTGTTCGTCGGGCGTGGCGTTCGTCAGCATCTGCCACATCACCGCGGCGAGCGCGGGCGACGGCGTCATCTCCGTCGCGAGCTTGCGGCCGATCTCCTGGATCTCGCCGAACTCCTTGTTCTGCGGCGTCGCGGAGACGAGCTGCAGCAGGCGGTTCTCGATGCCCGGGATGCGCATCGCATTGACCGCCGCCGCCGCCGCCCGGAAGGCCTGCTCCGGTTTCCCCTTCGCCTCGATGAGGAACGCATCGAGCAGATCGGGCGCATTCTGCCTGCGCAGCCAGGTCGCTCCCCAGTCGCGAAGCGCGCGGTCAGGCTTGAACAACATCCAGACGATGTCGTTCGGCTTCAGCCCCTCCGCCGCCGCCACTTTCGCCAGCAGCGCATCGCGATCCTCGGTCGATTCGTACGCCTTCGCCGCGAGCTTCTTGAGCGCGTCTTTCGTCTCGGAAGTAAAGAGGGCCATGGACGGGAGAAGTATAGCCGGGAGGGTGCCCGCCGCCGACGAGCGATTCAACCTTGTGAGGGATAGGATAGCTTGGTACCGCGGATACACATGCGCCCCGCCGAACAACCGCCGCTTCAGCACTTCGAGTTGCTCGATGCGCTAGAGCACGCCGTCATCGCGACGGATACGCGCGGTCGGATCACAGGGTGGAGCACGTCCGCGGAGTTTCTGTACGGCTGGAAACGCGACGAAGTGATCGGCCAGGACATTTTGGCGATAACGCCTTCGAGCCTCTCGAGAACACAAGCTGCCGAGATCATGGAAACATTGCGGCTGGGAGACGTCTGGTCGGGCGATTTCGGCGTACGCCGGCGAAACGGAGAAGATTTTCTCGCGAGCGTAACGGACGTTCCCTTGTTGGACGACTCACAGCAGTTGATTGGCGTTGTGGGTGTTTCCGCACTCGCGGGATTGCGGAGCCTGTTTTCAGTGCTGATGCGGCGTTTCGCAGACGCCTGCGATGGGTTATGGCCCGGCAGAGTCACGCTCGAATTCGACCTGCCGGACAATGTGGTGATGGCGGCAAGCGACCCCCACTTGCTGCAACTGTTGGCACTACTGATGATTCGGCACGGGGCGGCGATGGAAAGAGGTACGCATGCGCAGATTAACGTGCGCACGCTGGAGGCGACCCAATTCGCCGAGTTCATTGATATTCCATTGGAGAACGCACTGGAAATACGTTTAGCCTGGTCTGATCAGGGAATGGTCGATCGACCGCTAAGCCGCTTCGTCAGCACGGCCATACGGGAGCCATACGCTGCAAAACTCGTGAAACTCGCGAAGGGCGTTCTTCTCCGCGGCTTCGATCAGACGCATTGGCGGGTGTTGCACCTGATTTTGCCTAAACTGACAACGCCGGGCGAACTGAGAGCTGACTCTGCGCCAGCGACCGGTGCTTTATAACGAGTTAGGCGGCGGTTCGGTTTGATGGCGTTTTAGCGCTTCAACATCTACCAAATCTTGTGGTCTGCCCGACGCCAGCTTGTTTTGTATGAGGTCTTCGCGCGAAATGGCAAATACAGGTGCTCCACCATACTCAACTGCAATCCTATTTCGCCACGCCGGCTCGAAAGTGACACCATCAATTTCCGTAATAATATCGATCCGCACACCTCACCCATACGTCAAGGTCTTTTGTTGCGCGTACGTGTCCGTGAACCGCCAGAGCGTGCGCTCCGATGACCAGGAACTCAACGCCGTGTGCGTTCAACTCGACAAACAGATCTCTGAAGTCTTGGTTCAGCAGCATATGTCCAAGCCAGTGCGCCACAGGTGAGATACCAAACTGCCGCCATTCGTTGGCCGGGAGTGGATAACGCAACGTCATCCGGATCGTCTGGCGGCTCATGGCCGCGAACGACACGCTCAAACGTTATTTGCCGACGCTTCATGAGGTGAATTCTACCGCGTCCTTGCCTGCGGTCGCTCGGGCTAATGTTTAGCCGGCCCGGCGAAGACGATCGTGGAATTCACGTGTCGATCCACGCCATGCATGTGAGCCATGGACACACGAATCCCATCGCCGATGGAATTCATGCGACACAAACAGCCGCGAATGCCACGTCCGCTGGAAAACGTGTGAGCCATGGACACATGAATGCGACGAGCGATGGTTTTCATGTGTCCCGGGCTCACATGAATGCGACCGGGTGACGGGATGCATGTGAGCCATGGAGACATGAATCCCATCGACGACGGCATTCATGTGTCCTAACATCGATTCATGCCGAGACGGACGGTCCCCGATCGGAACGCGAAACGCTTCGGCGCGATCATCCGTCGCTTGCGGGAGTCGCGCGAGTGGACGCTGATCGACTTCGGACGCAAAGCGGACATGAATGCGACCTACCTCGGGTTCCTCGAGCGCGGCGTGAACGTCCCGTCACTCACCGTGATCCTCAGGCTGGCGAAGGTCTTCGACGTCGAAGCGGCGGAGTTGATCCGGGAGGTGGAGCGGGGGCGGGAGATGTCACGCAACGCGGAGTAAACTACGAACGATGCTTTTGCATAACGAAGTCATCCAATCGGATCCGGAGATTCTCTCGGGAGAGTCTGTGTTTGCGGGAACGCGGGTGCCGCTGAGGAACCTGTTTGATTACCTGGAAGCGGGCGATTCGCTCGAGGTGTTCCTGGACGCGTTTCCGGACGTTACGAGGGATCAGGCGGTGGCAGCACTGGAACTTGCGCCGCGTCATCTGGCTGCAGAGCTCCAGCCGGCGCAGGTCGTCACGATCATTCGTTCACAAGCGTAACGACTTCATTCCTACCTCTGGAGGAGCAGGGCTCTCGCATGCCCTCCCCCAACGCTATGATGCCTCCCGATGGATCGTCCCGTCTGGCGCGTGTCGCTTCTGCTGTTCGGCTCGGGGTTCTGCGCTCTCACGTACGAAACGGTCTGGCTGCGGCAGTTCCGGCTGATCTTCGGGGCGTCGACCGCCGCGTCGGCCGCGGTGCTCGCGATCTTCATGGGGGGGCTGGGGCTGGGCGGGATTCTGCTCGGGCGGCGGGCGGAGGGGTCGCGGAATCCGCTCGCGTTTTACGGCCTGCTGGAGCTCGGCGTCGCGATCTCCGCGGCGTTGACGCCGGCGCTCTTCTTCATCGTGCGCAAGGCGTACCTGGCGATCGGCGGGTCGTTCGGGATGCCGTCGGCGCTGGCGGCGATCGTCCGGCTCGTGCTGGCGACGCTCGTGCTCGCGGTGCCGACGCTGCTGATGGGTGGGACGCTTCCCGCCGCGGCCCGGGCGATCGAATCGCACACGGATGAACGGCGGCGGCGCGTCGCGATCGCGTACGGACTGAACACGCTCGGCGCGGTGGCCGGTGCACTGGTGACGACCTTCTTCTTCGCCGAGCGGCTCGGGAGTCTGCGCACGATCATCGCCGCGGCGCTGATCAACGCGATGGTCGGCCTCGCGGCAATGCTGATCTCGAACTCGCTGCGCGGACGGAAAGACGAGTTGGAGGAAGAAACGGGGGAGGCGGCCGAGGCGTCGATTGCGCCGCGATTCGTGTACGGCGCGGCGGCGGCGGTCGGCTTCGCGTTCCTGCTGATGGAGCTGGTCTGGTATCGGATGCTGGCGCCGCTCCTCGGCGGTACGACCTTCACCTTCGGCCTGATCCTCGCGGTCGCGCTCCTCGGCATCGGCAGCGGCAGCTTCCTCTACTCGCTCGCGCAACGCCGCGCGAGCGTCGCCGGCTTCGCGCTCTGCTGCGCGTGCGAGGCGTTGTTCATGGCCATCCCATTTGCCTGGGGCGACGGCATCGCCGAGGTCGCGCTGCTGCTGCGATCCCTCGGCGCGCTCGGGTTTCGTGGATATCTCGCCGGGTGGAGCTTCGTCACGTTCGTCGTCATCTTCCTGCCGGCATTCGTTTCGGGACTGCAATTTCCGCTGCTCATTTCGCTCCTCGGCAAAGGACGCCGCGGCGTGGCGCGCGAGATCGGGACGGCGTACGCGTGGAACACCGCCGGCGCGATCGTCGGCTCGCTCGCGGGCGGCTTCGGATTCCTGCCGTTGCTGACCGCGCCCGGCGTATGGCGTGTGGTCATCGCGTTTCTTGCGGCGATCGCGATCTTTTTCGTGATCGCCTCGCGCGGAAGCGCAGCGATGCGCATCGGTGCGATCGTCGCGGCGGGCGTTGCGATCGTACTTTTGACCGCCACCGGACCGACGGCCTTCTGGCGGCACACGCCGATCGGCGCGGGACGCGTCAGTCCCGCGGGCATCACGCCGAACAAGCTCCGCGACATGGAGGCTTCGCGCCGCCGCGAGACCGTGTGGGAGGCGGACGGCATCGAGAGCAGCGTCTCCGTTGCGGACGAAGACGGCTACGCCTTCATCGTGAACGGCAAAGGCGACGGACACGCGCGCTTCGACGCCGGCACGCAGGTCATGAGCGGCGTGCTCGCGGGCGTGCTGCATCCCAATCCGCGGCGGGCCGTGGTCGTCGGCCTCGGCACCGGCTCGACCGCCGGCTGGCTGGGCGACCTTCGTTCGATGGAGCGCGTCGATGTGGTGGAGATCGAGCCGGCGATCGCGCATGTGGCGGAGATGTGCACGCTGGTCAATCGCGACATGCCGCGCAACAAAAAAGTGCATGTCGTCTACGGCGACGGCCGCGAGTTCCTGCTCGCGGGGAAGGGGATGTACGACGTCATCTCGTCCGAGCCGTCGAACCCGTTCCGCGCCGGCATCTCCAGCCTCTTCACCATGGAGTTCTATCAAGCGTGTCTGTCGCACCTGAATCGCGACGGCGTGTTCATCCAGTTCCTGCAGGCGTACGAGGTCGACGCGCCGACGATCCGCATCGCGTACGCGACGATCACGTCCGTCTTCCCGAACGTCGAGACGTGGCAGTCGAAGGGAGGCGATCTCCTCCTCGTCGGCTCGCGCGAGCCGCTGCGCTACGACCTCGACACGATCCGCGCGCGGATGGCCGATCCGGTCGTGCGCGAGGGGATCTGGCGCGTCTGGTGGGCGAACGACGCGGAGGGCGTCGTCGCGCATTACGTCTGCGGCAACGACACCGCGCGCGCGCTCGGCGCCGGCAGCCGGCTCAACACGGACGATCGTCCGCTGATCGAATACGGTTTCGCCCGCGCGCTCGGCAACTCCGATGCGTTCCGCGTGGCCGACCTGCGGATGTTCGCGCGCGGACGGCGCGACGACATTCCGCCGTTGCTGCAGCAGCCCGACATCGTCGCGGCGGTGGAGCGCAAGCGGATGTCGATCGGCGTTCCGGAGGACGCATTCGTCGATCTGACCGGCGTCTTCAACCAGCTGCAGATCGTCGGCGCCGCGCAGAACGCGTTCGTCCTCGGCGATTACGCGAATGTCTGGACGCTGTGGAACGGCGCGGGGCAGCCGCGGTCGGCGCTGGAGCTGATCACCATGACCGACGCGCTGGCGAACCGCGGCGACGAACAGGCGCTCCCGGCCATCGAAGCGCTGCGCCGCGTCGCGCCGATCGAGGCCGACCTGTTGCTCGCGCGCCTGCGCTGGAAGCAGGGGAAGGTGGAGGAAGCGGGGGCCGCGTTCTCGTCGGCGTATGTCGCATACCGGACGAACCCGTGGCCGTTGCCGATCGTGATGCACCGGGCGCTGACGTTGACGGCGGACGTGGCGCGCGATCGCAAGGCGCGTCCGATTCTGCAGCCGTTGATGGATGCGTTGTCTCAGCCGTTTTCAGTCGGCATGTTCGACACGCAGCGGCGCTCGCTGCTGCTGCTCCTGGCGCACGAGAAAAATCAGGGCGTGGTCTGCGACGCGGCGGAGATGGCGCTGGTCGCGTCCTGGGAGCCGCACATTCCGTGGCAGCGCGATTACCTGAGCGAGCGGCTGCGCTGTTATGAGCAGAACGGCGACCGGCGTGCGGCCGCGGCGCGGCGGGATTGGGAGAAATTCTCAGCGCGCGAGCGGCAACCGCTCGCGCGCTGATGCTTACTGAATCTGCTCCGAGGTGATCATGACGCGGGGGAAATCGACGCCCTTCGGAGGCCAGCCGCCGTGCACGAGGCGGTCGTCGTACCAGACGGTCGGCGTGCCCTTGGGATCGGCGACTCCGCCGAGGACGATCGAGCCGAAGTAATCCATGTTGCCGGTGGAGTCGAGATTGCCTTCGTTGTAGAGAACGCACTCGCAGCCGACCTGATCGAGAGTGACCAGGCCTCCGACGTCATCGAAGGCGTTCGTCGTGCAGTTCAGCCTTCCCGCCTTCGTTTCGATGTCGGCGGCGGCGCACGTCACGGGGGTGCCGGAGGGATAGCCATCGTTCGTCACCTTCGCGCGTCCGGCGACAGTCGGGTCTTCCCAGCCCATGGAGATGTTGAGAAGGGCCGCGGAGTACTTGATGTTGAGATACGGCTCGTGCGGCTCCGAGCAGTTGCATCCCACCGGCGAATTGTTGCCGGGATGACAGCCGGGGAAGAACTCGATCGGAACCCACTCGGTGTGGCTGCTGCCGTCACTCTCCCGCGTGAACGTCCTCTGTCCGACGCAGACGTCGAACATGCCGTTCTTCGTTCCGGTCGTGCTCTCGTCGTCTCCGCTGTTGCTCCAGTCGAGATCCTGATAATCCCAATGGCCGTTGAACGCGCCTTCTACGAGGAATACGCCCGCCGCATCGGTGTCGAACTGGCCACGGGTCTTGCCGCCGGCCGACGGCAGATCCCACACCTTGCGGTATCCGACGTCGCGGAACTGTTCGCCCGGCTCCGGGTACCAGCCGTCAGGAGGATTGCAGCCGGTCGATTTGATTCCCTCGTAATTCAGATACGCGAATCCCTTGAAGCCGCAGGGATCGGCTTCATGCGTGTGCAGCGTGCCGGTCCCGCCGTTCTGGGGATTCTGACTGTTCGTCGTTTCGAAGAAATAGAAACCGTTTCCTGTGGCCAGCCAGTTGTCGGCGCTCTTGGTCACGACGCCGTCGGTGTAATTCGCTCCCGCCGAATAGAGGTAGTGAACGCCCTTCTGACCTCTGCCGGCGAAGGCGGCCGATTTCCAGTAGTTGTAATCGAAGCGCGGCACTTCCACGAAACGGTAATCAGGCCGCGAGCTGAAGGTCTGGAACTGGAACCAGTTCGAGCCGCCCCACGAGGTCGGGGGAGGTGATGCGGCATAAGGGAACGGATGCGGCGATGTGGCGCTGCCGCCCGACCGCTTGCTGCCGGTAGTCGTCTTCCACGAGCGCAGCGCGAACCACGGATCTTCGATGGTCCGCGGGACGATCTCGTAGAGCCAGCCGTGGTTGTCGTAGTTCGTCGCGTCGGTGTCCTTGATCGGGAACATCGTGCGCGGACGCTCTTTCCAGTTGATACCGCCGGCGTCCACCGTGATGGAGCCCGGCGTGATGTCCCAATTCGGCTCCGGCCCGGCGCTCGTTCCGCTGTTCATGGCCACGTATTCGTGCAACTTCTGCGCGGCGGTGGCAGCGCTGGTCGGTCTCACGGTGTCGCCGAGCGGATACGTCGCGCTGCCGACGTACGCCTTGCCGGCCACCCACGTCGTCGACGAATCGTAGCCACGCTCGAGGTGCAGCATGTCCCACGCGTTGAACCAGGGAATCGAGTCCTTGTCCGTGCCGCTCTTGGTGAGATCGACCGACTCCTGCGATTCGACGGCGCCCCAATGGACGTCGAAATTACCGTTGTTGGTAATGCCGCCGATGGCCTGAATCGCGCCGCTCGGTCCGGGAAGCGGGAAGGGGCCGACCACCATGCGCACGATCGCCTGAGCGACCGGCTGGCCGTTCCGGCCCATCTTCTGTGCCGTGACTTTGATGCTGGCGATGCCGAACCGCTGACCGTCTTTCGAATAGAAGAAATGGCCGGTGCCGTCGTCCTGCGCCGGCGTGCCGCCGACGATCGGCGGCGCATAGAGCCGGATCTCGGTGATCTGGCCGTTGTCGAGTGAAGGGAAGAGCGCGGCGTTGACGAAGGTGAGAAACGCCGCATCCGTGGTGCTGTCGATGAGGACGTCGGCGCTGTCTTCCGTGCCCATGAAGAGGTCGGGATAGTCGGGGCCGAACGGGAGCTCGCAGAGCAGACCGGTGGGCTTGTAATAGCCGCTGTACGAACCGCCGATGGTCACCGCGCGGACGCGTTTGATGGCGTTCGCGTTGACCGGCATCAGGCCGCGGGCGAGATTGGTGGGCGGATCCTGAAACCACTGCACGACGAGTTTCGCGCCCGCCTCGGCGATGGCCACGGTCTGGGCGTGATTCCGCTGGTTGAGCGAGATCGCGTTCTCGGTCTCGCTCACCGTCACGAAGGCGAGACCGAGCAGCGACAGGCCGACCATGACCATCAGGGAGACGAGGAGCGCCGAACCGCGCTGACGATGCCGGCGCACCAGACGCTCGAGGATTCTCTTGATCGTGTTCATCACACTCACCCTATTTCACCGTGCACGTGAACGTCGTCGTTCCGCCTGAGACAGTGGTCATCGTCACCAGGACCGAAGTGATGTTCGCTACCGCCACCGGGTTGCCGCCGACGGAGTCGGACGTGTACACCAGCGTGTAGACCTTGCTCAAACCGGCGCCGATGGTCTTGTCGCTGGTTCCCGCCGTGCTCAGATTGAACGTCTTGGTATAAGTCTGCGCGCCGCTGTTTCCGCCGTCCGCCGGCAGGTTCGACGGTGTTGCCGTGGTCATGCCCGTGCCGCCCGGCAACTTGAACGAGGTCCAGTGAGCCTTCTTCGGAACCGAGTCGGTGATCACAATCGTCTTCACCGTCACCGGGTCCTGAGAGAGGTTCTTCAACGTCAGCGAGATCTCGTAAGAGCCATCGGTTGAACCGGCCGCCGCGATGGCCTTGGTCAACGCGACCATCGTCGGATCGACGCTGAAGGTCTGCAGATGGCAGCCGACCGGCGACGCCTGGACGTAGACGGTAGCCAGGACCTGCGAACAGGCCGAAGTCGACGTCGTGGCGATGAACGTCAGCGTATGTGTCGATCCGTCGCCGAGATCGGTCCAGGGATAGGACCACGGCGGAGTGCTGCTGCCGCTCAAGGTCGTGGTCGCGCCACCGTCGTACGAGACGTACGCCGAGGTGATCGCGCTATAGGGTGACGCACCCTGATTCAGCTTCACGATGAGCGAGCCGTTCGTCGGTGCGAGCCATGGAGAGCCGGCGGTGCCGGCTCCGGTACCGTTCGTCGTGGAGATCGTGACGCCGGTGTCGCAGTTGTTCGGAACGGTGGCGGTGAGTGAGGGATCGGAATCGCCGCACGCAAACTTGGCGACGATGTAGTAGTCGTAATAGTTCTGATCGAACGGAGCGCCGTTCTGATGATCCTGAAGCGCCGACGGCTCGGTGAACGAGATCGGTGACGTGGCCGTCGCCTGATTGGTCAGCGTCGAGACGAGGGCATAGGCGCCGGTGGTGAACCCATGGCGCTGGCGGCGCCAGACTTCGTACGAGTCGACGTTGATCGGGTTGCCGCTGGTGTCGGTGACGACTTTCGCCCACGTGATCTTCACGGGGTTGCACTGGTTCGGCGCGAAGGTGCAGGACGTCGTCACATCGGACACCACGGCGGTCGGTGTCGCCGCCTTGTTCGCCGTGACCTGGCCGGTCACCTCGGAGCTGTAGCCGCTGGCCGCGTCGGCCTTGTCGCCGGAGACGTTGTAATTGTCCGCGACGTTGCACCATTCGATCGCCTGGATCTTGTAGTAGTAGGGCTGGCAGGCGCTGACCGTCGCGTCGTCAAACGTCCAGCCGCCAGCGCCGTCCGCCACCGGACCGGCGGCGCCGACGTCGACGATCATGTTGCCGCCGCTCGCCGGCGCGAGCGCGATCGGCGTGAAGCCGCTCGAGGTCGAGCGGAAGATGCGAAAGCCCTGCACTTCGGCTGCCACCGTGGTGACGGTGGTCGTGCCGGTCGTGCAGGAGGGCGAGCCGCTGGCGTTGCCGTCCGGCGTTCTCCACGACACGGTGATCTTCGGGCTGACCACGCCTCCGGAACCGACCGCGGTAACGCTTCCCGGAGGATTCGGCTTCGTGGCGTTCTTGATGGAAACGGGTCCCACCGCGTCGGAGAATCGCGTCCCGGCCGCATTGGTCGCGCCGACTTTGAAGTAGTAGGTCTTCGTCGCGATGTCGCTGCCGAGCTGGGTCATGTCGATGGCGAAGCTCGTGAGCGTGCCCGCCGGGAGCACGCTGGAGAATGTTCCATTCTGATCGTCGTCGTAGGCGACGGAGAAGCTCTCCGCACCGGTACTGCCGGTGGTGTAGGTCGACGGATCGCCCGGCAGCCAGGTGACGTACGGAATGCCGCAGTAACCGGTGCAGACCGCGACGCTGATCGGCGCGGGGGGCGGCTGCAGAGGCGACTGGATCTGGGAAATGATGCCGAGGTTTCGGGGGACGATCGTCGTCGACAGCGTCATCTTGCGATAGTGCGGTGCGATCGTGTCGCCCGGATCGTTGTACGCGCGCTCCTCGACCGCATTCATGCCGATGAGCGTCACCTTGACCGCGCGGATGTTCTTGCGCGTCAGGCGGTCGACGTGGTTGGCGGTGGAAGGAGTGGCTGGATCGAACGCCCCTTCGCCCCCGACGTCGACGATCGGATTGCCGTCCGTATCCTTCAACGCAACCTGTCCCTGCGGATCCTGGTAGTACTCGAAGGAGAGGCTGCGGATGTTGTCGGCGAGCGGCGTCCGCACCAGCGCGCCGGCGGCGTCGAGCGTCACGCGATAGAGCGTGTACGGCGGATTGGCGTTGGAAAGATCGACGTTGTTGATGGTGATGGCCCGCTCGGCGGTCCCGCCGGGATAGGCCGTGCGCGACGGCGCGCCGCCGTTGTTCACGTCAGCGAAAAAGATGACGCTGTCACTGTTCGCCGCGCCCGGTTTGTCGGAGTGCATCACGTACGTCACGATCTCGTCGTTGCCGGTGGTGACGACCGGGAACTGCGCCGTCTCCAGCATCCCTTCGCGGCCATGCTCGTAGTACTCGAGGTCGGCGTTGTCGGGGGCGTCGTAATTGAAATTGCCACGGATGGTGATGGCCGAGTGCCACGCATACTCGATCTGTTCGTCGGGCTGATCGAACGCTGCCGTGATCGCTCCCGCCTCCGTCCAGGTCACGGTGCCGTCGGTCGTGGGTGATCCGGCGGCGGTGCTCCAGGTGATCGGGGTGGCGGCGCTGGTGCCGCCGGAGGTGCACTTGTAGACGTGGCCGTTGGCCACGTCGGGAAGGACCATCTGCCCGACCACGTACGGCGACGACGGTTTGCGCGTGGTGAAGCTCGACACCGGAACGCCGCCGCGCTTGTAGTCGAAGCCGGCCATGCGGACGTCCTGCAGGATCTTGTCGAAGGCCACGCGCGTGGTCTGCTGCATTTCGGCCGATTGCGTGCCGCTCGAAAAGACCCGGTTGCTGCGGTCATAGAGCAGGAGTGCGGCGACGAAGATGATCGCGAAGACCGCCAAGGCGGTCATGAGCTCCGCGAGCGAGAAGCCGCGCTGACTGAGGCGTTGGTTTCGAGCTGACATACGTTCCCCTGGTCTGTTCAAAAGGTCTTCACCGTGTCGAGTACGAGGTTGCGTCCGCGGCGGCTGCCGGCCGATTCATCCCACTGCACGATGACTCGGACGCGCAGCACCTGCGCCGTGCCGAACGTCGGCGGAGTATTTGTTGGATCGGAGCTCGGCTGGAGCAGCAGAGTGACCGATGCGTTGGAGAGATCGCTTCCCATCTGAGAGCGCCACTTGCCGAGGAAATCGGGTCCGTCGGTGGTCTGGGACTGAATGTCCGCGGGGGCGGACGGAATGACGTCCGCCTTCGTCGAGCGGATCGAGCAGTTGGCGTAGGTGCTGCCGAGGATGGTGACCGACGTCGTCGGCGAGGCCGTGTCGAGCATGTTGAAGGCGCCGTTGTAGACGTCCTTCTTGGTCAGCGGCGCAAGGTCTTCGAGGATGCGGTCGCCGATGGCGATGGCGCGCGACATCTGCTTGCCGCTGTAGACGTTCCGCCGGCCCCACACGAAGAGGGTCATGATGGCGATCAGCACCGTCCCCAGAATGCCCATGGCGATGAGCACCTCGACCAGGCTGTATCCGTTCCGCTTGTTCGTCATGAATGTGATCCCACCGTATCGATCTTTCCGGTCGTGTGGACCGTGATGGTCATCCGGTTGTTGTAGACCTTCTTCCAAGGCGAGGAGATGGTGATGCTGCCGTGGGTCTTGTTCGCGGAAGCTTCGTCGAACGTGAGCGTGCCGTCGGTATTGAAGATGATGTCCGGCAGACCATTCGCCGGGTCGTCCTGATCGACGAAGTCGCTGTTGATGAACGTCATCGGCTTGGCCAGCGTCTTCGTGTTGCCCGACGTACCGCTGACGCGCAGCACGCTGAGCAGCGCCTGCGGCATCGTCTGCCACGCCGCTGTCGGCGTGGTGCGGTAGTAGAAGCGGTAGGAACTGGAGCTGGCGAACTCCAGCCGCACCTGGACGTACCGCGCGACCGCCAGCTGCCGGCAGTTGCGCAGGTCGGCGTTGAAGTTCCGCATCGCGCCCTTGAGCGCCGCCGACTGTTGATACGAGACGAATTGCGGGACCGTGACGAGACTCATGATGCCGATGATCGCCACGACGACGAGAATCTCGATCAGGGTGTAGCCCCGCATGGCGGTGCGATCCGAATGCATGATCGTCTCCTTTATGCTGGCCGGGTGCCACTCGGTTTGACCTAGTGTAACCCTTTCAGAGAACTGTAGTTGTCGAAAATGGACGCGATTTCGTTCGATCAGGAAATCGAAAAAGTGTTACTTTTTGTGCCAGTCGCGACGCGCGGAAGGCGGATCGTCGCCCGCGCGCCGTTCCCCGGCTCGCCCGACAGCTCCACCGCACCGTCGTGCAGCAGCACGATCTTCTTCACCAGCGGCAGCCCGAGTCCGTAGCCCCCCGGCGAGTCGGACTGGAAGGGGAGGAAGAGCCGCTGCACGCTCGCCGGATCGAGACCGATCCCCTCGTCTTCGATCGCCACCTCGGGCTCCGGCTCGCTGCTCACGACCACGCGAACCGCTCCGCCTCCCTTCTGCTTCACGGAGTCGACCGCGTTGCGCAGGAGATTCTCGATCGCGCGTCCGAGGAGATGCGCATCGCCTTTCACGATCGCCGGCTCGCCGCGGCATTCGATCGATACCTCGGGGAACTGCGACGAGACGCGCTGCACGATGTCGCCGCTGATCTCGTACAGGTCGACGTCGTCCGCTTCGAACGCCATCGGCTTGGCGAAGATCAGCAGTGCGTCGACCGCCTTCGAAAGCGCATGAGCCTCGCGCTCCGCGTTCTCCACCGGCTTCAAGGCCTCGGGTGAGGCGTGATTTTTCGACAGCCGCAGGTAGCCGAGGATCGCGGAGAGCGAGTTGCGGAACTCGTGGGCGATGCCGGCGGAGATCTCGCCGAGGTCGGCGAGGTTCTGCATCTCGCGCACGCGTCCCTCGAGCCGGCGGACCGGCGTGAGATCGGTGAAGAGCGCGAGCATGCCGAGGAACTGCCGCTCGACGCCGAGGAGCGGGACGGTGGTCAGTCCGACGACGCGCGGTTGTCCGCCCGCGGTCACGGCGACCTCGCGGCGGTTGATCGCCGACCGCGATTCGACCGCGGCGAGGAGCGTGCGCGAGAACTCGCTGTCGCCGAATGCTTCGTCGATGCCGAGGCCGCGCATCTCGTCGCGCGTCGTGCCGAGGACGTCGCGCGCGACGGCGTTGACGTCGATGAGGCGTCCGTTCGGATCGACGGAGACGAAGCCGGAGCTGATGCTCCGCGTGAGCGCTCCGGTGACACGCTCCAGATCGTCGGCGCGGATCCGCTCCGCCTGGTGCAGCCGCAGCAGCTCCTCTTCCTGCGCTTTCAGCCTGGTGATCGATTCGCGGAACGTGTCGATGAGGTACTGCTGTTCGTCGTCGTGCGGCGAGCGATCGCGCACCTCGGCGGCGGAGGCGAGCATCTGCTCCACCGGCTCGGTGATGCGCGGGAGGTAGAGGAGCATGAGGATCGTGGCCAGGGCCGCGGCGCTGAGTGTGCCCGAGGCGGTGACGAGGAAGGTCTTCTTGGTTTGATGCAGCCGGCCGGCATCGAACACGGCGGTCAGTGTGCCGAAGGAGATCGGGCGGGCGATCGTTTCGACCCCCTCGCCGGACGGCGCGATCCCCGCGCTGACGGTGCCTCCCCTGGCCCGCGTGATCACCGCGCCGGCGAGCTCGTAGCGGCCCATCATCAACATGAGGCGCGTCTGCATGTCGGCCTGTTCCGCGGGCGAGAGCGCGGAGAGCTCGCGCGCCGCGAGACTGGCGCTGTGCTCCCAGTTGCTGAGGATGGCGCGCTCGGTCTCCTGCTCGAAACGCTGCAGCAGGAGGAGGACGCCGGCGAGGAGGATGATGAGGAAGCCGACGAGGCTGGCGAGGAAGAGGCGGACGTCGCGGCGAAATCCGACGCGCGTCAGCGCGGGACGAACGCTCCCAGCCACCATTCGAAGAGTGTATGGCCAAAGAAGAGAATGACCAACGCGGCGATGCCGAGGAAGACGCCGAACGGGATGGCGAGCTGAAAGCCTTCCTTGCTCCGCAGCGCGAGCGGCAGCGCGATGACCGCGCCGCTGATCGACGCGATGAGGAGCACGGCGGGAACGGATTGCCAGCCGAGCACCGCGCCGATCATCGCGATCATCTTCACGTCCCCCCAGCCCATCCCTTCACGCCGCCGCACGAGCCAGTAGGCGAGGATGATGGCGACGAGGATCGCCGCGCCGAGAAGCGCGCCGGCGATGGCGTCGACGAGGTTCGCGGACAGGACGAGGCCCGACGCGAGCTCGCCGCCGATCCAGCCGATCAGCAGTCCGATGACGATGCCGGGGATGTCGATGACGTCGGGCAGGATCTGGATCTCGAGGTCGATGAAGATGAGGACGATGGTCATCGACACGATCGCCGCGATGGGGATGAAGAGCACGGTCGCGCCGGTGCGCTGAAAGATGGCGAGGTAGAAGAGCGCGTTGGCCAGCTCGATCAGCGGATAGCGCGGCGAGATGCCGATGCGGCAGTTGCGGCAGCGCCCGCGCAGCACGAGGTAGCTGACGATCGGGATGTTGTCGAACCAGCGGATGTTCGTGTTGCAGTTCGGGCAATGACTCGGCGGGAAGACGATCGACTCTTCACGCGGATAGCGGTGGATGACGACGTTGAGGAAACTGCCGATGACCGCGCCGATCGAGAATGCGTAAAACGCGAGGAGCGCCGTCATCCGGGGCGATTGTAGCTGTTGAGGCAGCCTACCTCGGAGTGCGGCGGCCACGCCGCCGCCCTGTTTTGCGCGAGCATCTCCGACGACCGAGGGCGGCGGCATGGCCGCCGCACTCCGAGGTAGGTGCCGCGTGCAATGCTCATTCGCAATGTCGTGTTAACGTCCGCGCTCACCTCCTGAGGAGGCGAATGGGGTCTGGTGGCTCCCGCGGTCTTCAAAACCGTTGCGTCGGCGCGGAAGCGTCGATGGGTTGGTTCGATTCCGACGCGCCTCCGCCAATGAGACAGCGGACAACAGACAGCGGACAGCGTTCTCCTGCTGTCCGCTGTCTGCTGTCCGCTGTCCGCTGTCCGGTCAATGCGGCGCGTCGGTCAGGAAGCCCACCTTTTGAGCCCCTGCTTCGCGCGCGACGTCCATCGCCGCGACGGCGCGATCGAACGGCACCTGATCCTCGGAGTTGATGAACACCACGCGGTCCGCGGGGGCGCGGGAGACCATCTGCGGGGCGAGCGCGTCGCGCAGTCCCTTCGCGTCCCCGACCTTCGTCGTATTCAGATAGATGCCGTCGTTGCGCACCGTCACCACGAGCTGGTTCTGCTCCTGGGGCGGCGGCGTTCCCTGCACCTCGACCTTCGGCGGCACCTCGACGTCGAGACCCATCTGCAGGATCGGCGTCGCCACCATGAAGATGATCAGCAGCACGAGCACCACGTCCACCAGCGGCGTGATGTTGATCTCGCTTCGTACTCCGCCGCCGCTGCTTCCACCGAATCCCATAAATCAATCCTCAATCGCTCAGACCATGCTTCGCGATCTGTTCGCCAGCCTGCTGGTTCTGCGTCATGAATGCGACCTGCGTGAAGCCCGCCTCGTTCGCCGCCTTCATCACCGTGCGCACCTTGCCGTAATTGATCCGCTTGTCCGCCTTCAGCATCACCGAGCGGTTCGGATCCTTCTGATGTTCGGCCGTGACGTACTTCGTCAGATCGCGGTCAGGAATCCAGTCCTGTCCGACGAACACCGTGCCGTCGGGCTTGATGGAGATGATCAGGTCGCCCTCTTTCCCCGGCTTTTTCTCCGAATGCGCGCCCTCGGGGAGGAGCACGTCGACGCCCTGCTGCAGCATCGGCGTGACGACCATGAAGATGATGAGCAGCACGAGGCAGACGTCGACGAGCGGGGTGACGTTGATGTCCCCCTTGACCTCGTCCGGACTCCCTCCACCGGCACCGAATGCCATCGCTCGCCTCCGCTACACCCGCGCGCGGGCGCGTGCCTCGTTCTTGATGAAATAGTCGATGAGCTGCGACGAGGAGTTCGACATCTCCACCTGGAAGCGGTCGACCTTCTGCAGGAAGTAGTTGTAGAGCCACACCGCCGGAATGGCGACGAAGAGGCCGAATGCCGTCGTGACCAGCGCCTCGGCGATACCAGCCGACACCGCGCCGAGTCCGCCCGAGCCGGTGAGCGCCATCCCCTGGAACGCGTGGATGATGCCGGCGACCGTGCCGAACAGTCCGACGAACGGCGCGGTCGTGGAGATCGTCGCCAGGTTGCCGAGACCCTTCTTCATCTCCGCGGTCGTCATCAGCGTTTCGCGCTCGATGGCCCGCTTGCCCGATTCGACGATGTCGAAATCTTCAGGGAGCTCCTGCGTGGACTCGTACTGGAACTCCGTCAGCCCCGCGCTCAGCACGCGCGCCAGATGGCTGTGGCGGAACTCCTTACTGTTGGCGTGCCGGATCGCTTCTTCCAGCTTGTGGTTCTTCAGCAGCGGCGTCACTTCACGCGCCAGCTTCAGCGACTGTTTCTTCGCGTTCTGAAAGCGCCACAGACGTTCGATGGCGATGGTGAGCGACCAGATCGACATCAGGGCCAGCACGATGACGACGCCCTTGGCGACCCAGTTCATCGTGATCCACATGTTGATCAGGCTGAAATTGTTTGCACCTTCCATGCGACTACTCTCCTCTCGAGTCCTGCTACTGCAAGCGGAAATTGACCGTCAGTGTGTAGATGACCGGGACAGGTGTGCCGTTCAGCGTTCCGGGCCTGAACTTCCATAGCCGAACGGCGCGAAGCGCGGAATCATCGAGACCGAACGGCAGCGGCTTGAGGACGCGTGCGTCGGTGACGTTGCCGTTGCGGTCGATGATGGCTTCGATGATGACGATTCCCTCGATGCGCGCTTTTCGCGCGACCTCGGTGTAGATCGGATCCACGGTTGAGACGCGGGTGGGGGCGATGACGTCACCGCCGACGCGCATCGGCTTGTCGCCCGTGCCGCCGAGCGTGCCGCCCAGCTGCCCGCCGAGCGTGCCGCCGACGACTCCGCCGACGACGCCACCCACCACGCCGCCGACCACCCCGCCCACCTGTCCGCCCACCACGCCGGTGGAGGAGCCCGAGCTGTCGCTCGAGACGTCGACCTTCGGCACTTCCTTCGGGATCTCCGTCGGCTGATGGAACGTCGGCTGTTCCTTCGGCGTCTCGACTTTCACGTGCGGCGTCGATGAGGCGCTGGAGGCGGGTGGGGGCGGGGGCGGCGGAGGAGGCGGCGGTGCGGACTGCACCACGAACGCCTTGATCGGCTTCTCGATGACCTCAGGGTTTTCTTTGACGTACATGCCGGCGGCGATGACCGCGCCGACGATGAACAGATGGAGGACTGCGGAGATCAGGCCGGTGATCCAGCCCGCCTTCTTCTTGTCCTTCCCGGCGGACTCAATGAGGACGTCATCGAACATGGCGGTTTACCCCTCCGACAGTTCGACACGGTCGTGCCGCGAAAACGAACCGCCTGACTTGTCCCGAGGCACGCGACGTTAACACCGGTGACGAGCTGAGGCAAACACGTTGCCAACTGTGTAGGACAGACACTCCTGTCTGCCGTTCAATCCCCGTCGAAGGCCCAGCAACCGCATCCGTCACCGGCGCGGCAGCTGTGGCGGGCCTTGTGCCGTCGCGCGGAGTGCCCGCAGTTCGGGCAGGGGTCAGTGAGCGTCTCGATCTCGCATCCGCAGATCTGCAGCGGGTCGGGGTGCGGGTACTTGTCGCAGATGTAGCGGACCGGATGCTGCGACTCGGGATGGCCGCAGCGATGGCAGCCGACCGCGTAGCGCGGAAACGATGGGGGAGGCGTCCGGTGCTCCATCGGCGCGCCCGGTTTGCCCATGACCGGTTTGGGCCGGGAAACGGGGATGGAGGCCGCGGAGAGAGGCTGTTTGAGCCGAGGAAGTTTCCGGGAAAGCGAGAACATCGCCGAGGCCGATCTCGGCTTACCGAACGCCGGTTTTCGCATTTTCTGTATCGTAAACCGTATCGGTTACAATGCGCACCGCATTTCGGAATTTTCGCTGCCTCATCGCGTTAGCCCGACCTGCATCCCATCCCAATGTGTGGGGCCGTAGCTCAGTTGGGAGAGCGCCTGAATGGCATTCAGGAGGTCATCGGTTCGATCCCGTTCGGCTCCACCAAATCCCCTCGCTCCTACTGCAGCGCTTCATTGATCACCTTCGCCAGCCGCACGCCCGCGCGCAGGAGCTGGTCCTCGATGATCTTGCCGTCCGCCTTCATCTCTTTGTTGCTGATCTTCCCGTCGCCGCCGAGCTTCTTCAGTACTTGCTTGTAGGCATCCTCGCCGAGCTTGTGCGACTCGTTCGCCCAATCCTCGGCGTCGCCCGCGGCGTCGTCCTCGCCGGCCTGGATGCGCTGGGTGATGCGCGAGATGAGTGCTGATTGCGAGGCGGTGTTCTCGATGATCGCGGAGTCCCAGATCGAGTGCAGGTTACGGTTCTTTCCGCCGAACTTCAGCTTCACGTCGTTGCCGCCGCGATCGTCGTTGTCGGAGGCGTGCAGCGGCTGGTGGACGTCGCCGACGAAGTGGACGAGGAACATGAGCGCCTCTTTCCGCTTCGCCTTCGACGCGTCGGCATCGCCGAGGACGCCGCGGAACTCCTCGATCCGTTTCACCACGCAGTCGTCGTCCTTGCAGTCGCGCGATTCGTCGTAGGTGTCGACCGTGATCGGGATGTCGACGAAATGCCACTCCTTCGTCTCGGGGCGCGCGTCGCGGATCGCGTCCGCGGTCGTGGCGACGGAGACCAGCATCCCGTTGCCGTTCATCGCCTTGACCTTCGCCTTGGCCGCCGGCGTGAGCTGCGACTCGGCGACCGCGGCGACGACGCGATGACCGACGGGACCCCACGCCGCGAGCGGCGCCGCGGTCAGGAACACGACCAGCAAGCTGACGATTTTCATACTGCCCTCCACATGAATAGAGGGCCGCGCTGACGACTTTCCGCCCCCGAGGCCGTCCGGGCATCCGTTGTGCTGCGCCTCACCGCATGACGAATGACGACCTCCTCGAGCTCGAACGCGAATACTGGCAGGCGATCAAGGACAAAGATCCCGACGCGGTGATGCGCCTCAGTGACGACACATGCATCGTCACCGGCGCGCAGGGGGTCGGGAAAATCGGCCGCGACGCGCTGGCGGGGATGATCAAGAGCGCGCCGTACACGTTGAACTCCTTCGATCTAGGAAAAGAGGCGGAGGTACGGCTCGTGACCGATGACGTGGTGGTCATCGCCTACAAGGTGCACGAAGAGCTGACCGTCGACGGCAAGCCGGTGACGCTCGATGCGGCCGACTCGTCGGTCTGGGTCCGCCGCGACGGGCGCTGGGTGTGCGCGCTGCACACGGAGTCGATCCTCGGCGATCCCTACGGGCGCGACCGGCGGGCCTGAACGACCATCTTCTCGTCCGTCGCCTTGAACGCGCCGCGCGCGAAGTTGCCCCACATTTCGACATCCTCGAAGCCGCACATGCGCAGCATCAGCTCGAGCTCGAAACGGAAAATGTGGCGCAGCTCTTTTTCCCATTCGCGGCGAACGAGCGTGCCGTCGGCGCGGATCTCGTCGTAATAGCCGAACAGCCGTTGCCGCTGATCGGCTTCGAGCGGGCCATTGAAGCTGAAGCGGCTGTAGCGCGTGCCGCGCGTGATGTGTTGCCGCGTGTACATGAGCAGCGGCCGCAATGACGCGCTGCGCGGGGCGAGCAGGGCATTGGGGAGATCGACGCCGAATACGCCGCCCGGCATGAGGGCATTGAACGCGTTCTGGAAAACCTGCAGTTGCGCGGCGAAGGTGGGGACCGCGGAGATGCTGTTGAACGGAAGGATGACCAGGCCGAACGCTTCGCGGAACTGAAGCTCCGTGATGTCGGCCTGAATGAGAGTCAGGCGGTCGCCGAGGTCGCCGAGCTTGGCGCGGAATTGACGGAGCATGCAGGGAGAGGCGTCGACGGCGGTGACGGTATGGCCGTCGGCGAGGAGAGGGAGGGCGATGCGGCCGGTGCCGCAGCAGAGCACGAGGATCGGGTTGCTCGCTTCGGCCGCGACTTTTCGATAGTGCGCGATGTCGTCCGCCAGGCCGATGCGGCGCGCGCTGGCGTCGAGATTCGGGCCGTCCACCGGCGTGTCGCTGTCATAGAAGTCGCAGCTCGGATCGTCGTCGCCCCAGAGGTGCATCGTGCGTGGCTCGTAAGAGCAGAACGGCGGCCCCGAGGCCGCCGTTCTGCTTCACTGGTCAATGACCGTGTCCTTGACCGTCATCCTCTTCATCGTCTTCGTCGTCATCTTCATCTTCGTCTTCGTCGTCGCAGCCTTCGGTCGATCCCGGCGGCTCCGTCTCGTCGTCATCGTTGGCGGCGAGATAAAACGGGATCAACTCCGGATCGATCTGTGAGCTGCCTTCGTATTCGTTGATCATCTTCGCTCCTCCTTCAATCCTTTCGTCGTTGCGTTGATGGGTTGCTGAGATCGCGCTGCTTCGTATTCGCGATTGCGATAGCCGATCGCCGTGAGCCGTTGAATCAATGGTTGTGCGCTTTCGCCGCGGCCGAGCTGCAGGAGCACGCGCGCATGCGTGTCGGCGATTCGCGGATCGGTGGAGCGTGCCTGAAGCGGCACGAGGATGTCGAGCGCATCCTCCCAGGCGACCGTCGCGCCGGCGAAATCTCCCCGCGCCTTGCGCGCCTCGCCTTGCACCAGGAGCGCTTCGCAGAGGATCTTCTGCGCCGGCAGCTCCTGTCTCGACGGCTGGAACGCCTGCACCACGAGATCGACCTGCCCCGATGCCGCGGCGGTGTGATGAGCGGCGAGCAGCGAGCGCGCCAGCTCGATGCGGCTCAGCGCCAGCTCGCGGTCGATGATCAGCGTCCGCTGCCCGTGCCCGAACATCCCGTTCAGGATGTCGACCGCGCGCTCGTGATGGCGCAGCGCCGCGGCGACGTCGCCGCGCATGCGCGCCGTCGTGCCGTTCAGGCGATGGGCGATGGCCAGATGCTGCTGCCACTCCAGGTTCGCCGGATCGTGCGTGGTGAGCTGCTCGCTCTCCGCGAGGTAGCCGGCGGCGTAGCGCGCGGTCGAATCGAGATCGCCGCTGGCCAGCGTCACGGTGGCCATCTCGCGATACCAGGCGGCCGATTTTTCGAGCACCGTCTTGTCGCCCGGACGCCGCGCGCCGACGGTGTCGAGAATCCGCCGCAGCTCGGCGAAGCGGTCGAGCGATTCATCGAAGCGGCCGAGCTTGAAGAACGCGAGGCCGAGTTTCTGATAGGAGATGGTGAGGTCGAGCTGCGTCTCGTCGCTGTCTCTGATCCGCAGCGCGCGCCGCTTCATCCCGGCGGCGATCTCGTTCTCACGGAGCGCGGCTTCGATGTCTTCCGTCCGGTCGAGCATCGAGGCGAGCGTGCCGTGCGCCGACGCATCGAGCATCAGGTAACGGACCTCGTTCGGTTTGCGGCGCACGAGCTCCGCGGTGTAGTGCGAGAAGGCGCGTCCTTCCTCCATGGCCTCGACCGTATTGCCGTTCCGGAGTAGGGCGTAATTCAGCTTGCTGTGTGCTTCGGCGCCGCTGAGCAGAAGCATTTCGTCATCGGGCCGGCGCCTGACCACGCCGTCGATCGTGCGCACCGCATGGCGAAGCGTCTTCAGCGAAGCCTCGACGTTCACTCGCTTGAATTGCGTTTCTCCGAGCTGCGACAGCGCCGTGACGTTCATCGCCACCTCGCGCGGCGAGACCTGGTCCTGCTGGAACGACGCGAAGTACTGCAGCGCCTTGGCGTCGACCGCATCGAGGATGTCGAGGCGCCCGACCGACTCCAGCCGCGGATGGAGATCCTCGATCAACAGCGCCACGAGCTCGTTCGCCTTCGCCCGCCGCGCCTCGGCTTCTGCCCTGGCCATGACCGCGGCGCTGCGCGCGTGGCGGAGGTCGATCGTGTAGCGCGTGACGGCGACGACGCAGATCGCGACGACCGCGGCAGCGGCGGCGATGCGAATCCGCCGCACCCGTCTGCGCGAGAGGTAGTCGAGCTTCCCCAGGACGGTGGCCACGGTGGGACGTTCGCTGGGTGCGACGCGCAGCAGCGAGCCGACCAGCGCGCGGACGTCGCGATCGCGGTCGCCGAACATCTTCAGCAGCAGGAAGCCGAACGAGTACATGTCCGACGCTGTCGTCGGCTCCTCGTCGCGCAGCTCTTCCGGACTGCGGACCAGCGCCAGCGTCGCGGGGCTGTCGAGACTGGTGCTGGTGGAACGGAAGTCGACGACCTTGATCTCGCTCTTCCCCACCACCACGCTGTCGAGCGACAGCGGGCCGTGCAGGATGCCGTTGCGGTGGGTGACCGCGAGCGCGCTCGCCACCGCGATCGCCACGCGCACCTTCTCCGCGAAGGTCATCCCGTCGGCGAGCGCGTCGGAGAGCTTCTTCCCGTCGGTGCATTCGAGCGTGAAGATGTCGTGACCATCGCGCTCGCTGTAGTCGTGGATGCGGACGAGGTTGGGGTGATCGATCTGCGCCATGACGCGCGCTTCGTCGATCAATCGCTTGCGGGTGTCGACGGTGTCGAAGGCGTGGGAGGCGAGCTTCTTGACGATGACGCGACGGCGCAGCAGATCGTCGACGCCGACAAACACCTGCCCTCGCCGGCCCTCACTGATGAGGGTGACGGGGCGAACTCGGACCGCAAGGTCGCGTTGCGCCACCGAACTCCTTCCTTTTTGGGAACCCTGGCTAGTATGGCACATGCCGTTTCGCCCGGCGCAGCTCGATCGACAGCGTTTCGGAATCGTTCGAATCGCCGCGGGCGCGTTCGAAGATCTGGCCGCGCTCGACCTGCCGGAGACTCTTTCCGCGCTTGCGTTGTTGCGGTCCGCGGAGGAGCGCGTGGCCTCGCTGGCGGAGCAGTTGCGCGAGGCAGCGTTCGCCGCGATTCGCGGATGTGATGACGCGCGATTGCGACGGCGATTGCTCGCCGTGAAGCGCGATCTGTTCAACCGGCGCCGGATCGATGCGACGTCGCTCGCGTTGCCGCATGCGCGTGAATACGACGATGCGCTGGCGGAGCGTGATGCGTTGCACGAGTGCTTCGCGCAGACGTTCGAGCGCGAGGTTGCTGATGCGCGGGAGAAGCTGCATGTGCTCGCGCGCTCGGAGGCGTTGCAGCGGCCGCTCGCGCTCTCCAGTCTCACGTTGCTCGCGGAGATCCGGAAGGAGATCACACCGCGGACCGAGCGCGCGCTGATGAAGTACATCGGGCGGATGCACGCCAAGACGTCGCCGTTCAGCACGTTCTGCCACGTCGCGCCGGCGACGTTCGCGCCGTTGCCGCACGGCGTGATGTCCCCGCGGCTCGGCGCGTCGACCGTGACGCGGCAGGCGAACCGGGTGTCGGCCGCTCGCGAGGAGGAGCGCTACTTCGAGGATTCGGTGCTCGACGGAGAAGTCGTCTGCGACGAGCGGGCGATCGAGGCGCTGACCGACACGCTGTCGAGCTATGTCCGCGCGCTGTCGTTCTCCGATCCGGCGATCGCGCGAAGGCGGGAGTTGCGGCGATGGTTCGGCGCGCGTGAGGTGATGCCGTTGAGTGAAATCCTCGGGCAGTGGCCCTCCGCGCCGGACGACGATGTGAAGTGCTGGACGAAGGAGCTGTCCTCGCGGCTGGAGGTAACGGGCGATTGCATTCACATCGATCGTCAACATGTTGACCGTGGCGGCGAGCCGCCGCAGTCTTTTGCCGCGATGCTCCAGTTCATCGATGGCGGTGCTGTGCTGAACGGACTCGGCCCCGGCTACGGCAAGCAGGTCAGCCGGTTCCTCGAGCTGCTTCCGCCGGAGATGCTGGAGGAGCAGCGCGCGGTCAACCGGCGGGCGGCGGGGAGCTCGCGTCTCGTCGAGGCGAACGACGGCTCGCTGCTGAACATGAACATCCACCCGCAGCTCGTCGACGGCGAGATCGGCGAGAGCGACGTGCCCGATCTCGCGGTGAAAGTCGGCGACGACGACACGCTCTGGCTCTGGCATGTCCCCACCGATCAGCGCCTCGAAGTCCTCGACCTCGGGTTGCAGGACCCGGCCACGCGCTCGCCGCTGCATCGCTTCCTCAACACGTTCTTCTCGCCGGCGCGCGAGATCATCCGCAGGCCGATGCTCAAGGCCGCGCTCCTCGCGACGGGCCGCACGATCGCGCGCCCTCGCGTCGTCTACGACCGCCGCCTCGTCATCCGCCGCAAGACGTGGGAGGTGCCGAAGGCGATGCTGCCGCTGCGCGCGCGAGGGGAGAGCGATGCGGCGTTCTTCCGGCGCGTCGACGCCTGGCGCGAATCGCTCGGCATGCCGGCGTACGTCTTCGTGAAGATCCGCCGCGCGGCGAAGCGCGACGACCGCAAGCCGCAGTTCATCTCCTTCGTCAGCTGGCATTCCGTCGCACTGCTGGAGAAACTCTTCGACCGCGTCGTCGACATCCTCAGAGTGCAGGAGATGCTTCCCGGTCCGGACGACATGCTCGAATGGAACGGCCGCCGTCACGCCGTCGAATTCATCGTGCACTGGAACCGGAGCGGGTGATGTGGCACTCGTACTACCTCTTCCGTCCGCGTCCGCACGAGCGTTTTCTCGTCGATGAGCTGAAGCCGTTCATCGACTCGCTTCGCCCCGACGCGTTCTTCTTCATCCGCTACAACGTGCCGGCCGATCACATCCGCCTGCGCTTGAAATCGGATCGGCACGGTCGTGTGCTCGAGGTTTTTCCCGACGCGCAGATCGTCGAGTACGTCCCCGAGGTCGAGCGCTACGTGCACATGGAGCTCGCGGAACGGCAGTTCGAGCTCTCGTCGCATGCGGTGCTCGACGCGATGAGCCGTCCCGGCTGGACGTATGACATGGCATTGAGCGTCGCCATGCGGATGCACGTCGATCTCGCCGAGGCCTTCGCGTTGGATGCGCGATCGTTTTTCCGGAAGACGACGAAGCGGTTTCTCCGTGTGCCCGCCGCGCCGCGCGATCGCGAGGCCGAAGCGCGCAGGCTCGCCGAATTCGATGAGCGTCCGCTCGAGGCCGCGCCGCGCGATCTCCGCTGGCTCGACGCGATGCGCGCGATCGCGCGCGACTTCGGCAACACCGAGCTGAACGCGATCCAGAGCCTCGTGCACATGACGAACAACCGCCTCGGTATCCGCTACTTCGACGAGGCGTTCATCGCCCGGAAGATCGTCCGCGCGCAGGAGTAGAATCGAGCGCGTTCCCAGCAATCGGTGACCCATGATCGGCGAACGAACATTCACCGAAGTCGCGCAAGGTATTTTCGCGGGTCCGCTCTTCACGCCGCGCGAGACCGGGATGATCCTTGCCGTCGCCGAACGCGGCCGCTGGCGCAAGGGGCGCGTCTGGGCGAAGGAAGGGCACATCGTCCGCCGCGACCTGCGCACCGCGGGCGTGCAGTACGAGCGCGATCATCCGCAGCTCGGCGCGTTGATCCGCCGCCGCATCCTCGGCGCGACGCGGTCGTTCAGCACGCGGCTCGCGCCGAACGTGACCACGCTCGACGGCCTGCAGGTCATCCGCTACAAGCCGGGCGGTTTCTACAGCGCGCACCAGGACAACCCGGGCGGTGAACGGAACAACGGACGCGAGATCACCGTCGTTGTCTATCTCAACGACGGTTTCGCCGGCGGCACGACTTCGTTCTCGCAACTCGACTACGCGTTCACGCCGCGCACCGGCTACGTCCTGCTCTTTCCGTCGATCTACAAACACAAAGGCGAGGCGGTGAGCAAGGGGACGAAGTACATCATCGCGGGGTGGTACGTGAGCCCGTTGCCGGCACGGACAGGAGTGTCTGTGCTACAGCCTCCAGCCCTTGCGCCAGATCAGCCCTGATGTCGTCGAGGTCTTCGCAGCCGACCGAGAGGCGCACCAGTCCCGGCGTGACTCCGTCGCCGCCGCTCTTGTGCGTCATCGACGCCGGGTGCTCGATCAGCGACTCCACGCCGCCGAGGGACACGGCGAGCGTGATGAGGCGGACGTTGTTCATCAGGATGCGTCCCGCGTCGACGCCGCCTCGCAGCTCGAACGCGATCACCGAGCCCGGCCCCGACATCTGCTGCAGCGCCAGCTCGTATTGCGGATGCGACGGCAGTCCGGGATAGCGCACCCACGCCACCTCGGGATGCGTCTCCAGCCATTGCGCGATCTCGATGGCGTTCGCCTGCGCGCGCTCCACGCGCATGCCGAGCGTGCGGATGCCGCGCAGGACGAGCCACGCCTGATGCGGATCGATGGTCAGGCCGTACGTGATCGCCGTGTCGCGCAGCACGCGCAGCATCGCCGGATCGGACGCGATCACCGCGCCGGCGACGACGTCGCTGTGTCCGTTGAGCGACTTGGTCATGGAGTGCAGCACGACGTCCGCGCCGAGGTCGAGCGGCCGCTGCAGATGCGGTCCGGCGAACGTGTTGTCGACGACGAGCGGAATCCCCGCCGAGTGCGCGATCGCCGCGATGGCGCTGATGTCGGCGAGATCGAGGTTCGGATTCGCCGGCGTCTCGATGTAGATCAGACGCGTCTCGGGACGCACCGCGCGTTTCAGTTCGGAGACGTCGGTCGCGGCGACGAACGTCGACGTCACGCCGAAGCGCGAGAGGCGGTCGGTGATCATGTGCACCGTCGAGCCGTAGAGCGGACGCGTGCCGATGACGTGATTGCCGTTGCGCAGCAGCGCGAGCAGCACGGTCGAGACCGCGGCCATGCCGGTGGCGGTGGCGACGGCGCCGCAGCCGTTCTCCAGCGAGGCGACCGCTTCCTCCAGCGCATCGCTCGTCGGATTGCCGAGGCGCGTGTAGATCGGACCGTTCGACCGGCCGGCGAAACGCTCAGCCCCTTCTTCCGCGGACGGGAAGGCGAAGGTCGAGGTCTGGTAGATCGGCACCGACACCGCGCCGCGATGCGCGGCGGGATCGAGCCCGGCGTGGATTGCTCTGGTGTGTTTCATGGATCAAGAGTCATCGCGCGGGCGCCGGGGCGGGTGTGATGGCGAGCACCGGGTCGTGTGAGCGCCGCCCGCGCCGCTCGGACATGTAATAAAGGATGGGAACCGTCACGCGCGACAGCAGCAGAGAGGCGACTTCCCCCGCCATCAACGAGAGCGCGAGCCCCTGGAAGATCGGATCGAAGAGGATCACCGCGGCTCCGACCACGACCGCCGTCGCCGTGAGCATCATCGGCCGGAAGCGGACCACGCCCGCGTCGATGACCGCCTCTTCCAGCGGCATCCCCTGCCGCAGCCGCAGCTCGATGAAGTCGACGAGGATGATCGAATTGCGGACGACGATGCCGGCGCCGGCGATGAAGCCGATCATCGACGTCGCGGTGAAGAACGCGCCGAGCATCGCGTGCGCCGGGATGATTCCGACGAGCGAGAAGGGGATCGCGGCCATGATCATGACCGGCGTCCGGAACGACTGGAACCAGCCGACCACGAGAACGTAGATCAGCACCAGCACCGCGGCGAAGGCCAGCCCGAGGTCGCGGAAGACCTCGTAGGTGATGTGCCACTCGCCGTCCCATTTCATCGAGTACGTGTTGGTGTCGAGCGGCTGGTGCGACACGAAGCGCTCCAGCTTCAGCCTGTCGAGCGCGCGATTGAGTTTGAGGATCGCGTAGACCGGGCTCTCCTCGCTCCCCGCGACGTCGGCGGTGACGTAGACGACCGGCATCAGATTCTTGTGGTAGATGCTCTTCGGCGCGACGGTCTGCTCGATCTGCACGAGCGTTCCGAGCGGCACGAGCTGTCCTGTCGTCGATGACGCCACGCGGATCGATTGCAGCTTCCCGATCGACGAGCGCATGGCGCGCGGCAGTTGCACCACGATCGGCACGTCCTCTTCTTCCAGCGGCTGATGCAGCAGGCCGGCGTTGATGCCGGAGAGCGCGAGCCGCAGCGTGTTGTCGATCTGCTCCGGCGAGACGCCGCTCAGCGCCGCCTTCTCCTTGTCGACGACGAAGCGGAATTGCGTCTGATCGTCCTCGACGTACGAGTCGGTATCGACCACGCCGCCGGTTTCGGCGAACGTCTTCTGCACATCCTTCGCGATGGCGATCTGCCGGTCGTAATTGGGGCCGTAGATCTCCGCGACGAGCGTCTGCAGCACGGGCGGACCGGGCGGGACCTCGGCCACCTTCACGTTCGCGTTCCAGCGCTTCGCGATCGGCGCGATGAGCGTGCGCACGCGTTTCGCGATCTCGTGGCTCTGGGCTTTTCGTTCCCCTTTCGGCAGGAGGTTGACCTGCAGATCGCCGACGTTCGAGCCGGCGCGGAGGTAGTAGTGCCGCACCAGTCCGTTGAAATTGAACGGCGACGCGGTGCCGGCGTAGGTCTGGTAGTTCGCCACTTCCGGCACCTTCGCGATCGCCGCGCCGATCTCGCGCGTGACCGCCGCGGTGCGCTCCAGCGGCGTCCCTTCCGGCATGTCGACGATGATCTGGAACTCGCTCTTGTTGTCGAACGGCAGCATCTTCACGCGGACGAGCTTGAACGCGAACATCGACATCGCGCCGAGAAGCAGGAGGACGACCGAGCCGAGAAACGCGTAGCGGATGCGCGGCTCGTGAATCAGCCGCGTCATGATCCGCCGGTACTGCCGCGTGGCCCAGCCTTCGTGTGCGTGCGTTGCGTGCGCGTCGCGTTTCATCAGACGCAGCGCGGCCCACGGCGTGACGACGAACGCGACGACGAGCGAGAAGAGCATCGCCGCCGACGCGCCGACCGGGATCGGCCGCATGTACGGCCCCATCAGTCCGCGGACGAAGCCCATCGGCAGGATGGCGGCGATGACAGTGAAGGTGGCGAGGATCGTCGGGTTGCCGACTTCGGCCACCGCCGTGACCGCGATGTCGCGCATGCGCAGGCCGTCGGCGGGGAGGCGGTGGTGGCGGACGATGTTCTCGACCACGACGATCGCGTCGTCGACGAGGATGCCGATGGAGAAGATCAGCGCGAAGAGCGTCACGCGATTGAGCGTGTAGCCCGCGAGGTAGAAGACGGCGAGGGTCAGCGCAAGCGTGACCGGGATGGCGATGGCCACGATGCCCGACTCCCGCCAGCCGAGGGTGAGGGCGATGAGGATCGCGACGGAGAGGACCGCGAGGAACATGTGGAAGAGGAGCTCGTTCGATTTCTCCTTCGCCGTCTCGCCGTAATCGCGCGTGACGGTGAGCGTCACATCGGCCGGGATGATGATCCCCTTCAGCGCATTCACTTTCGTCAGGACGGCGCGCGAGACGAACGTGGCGTTGGTCGCTTTCCGTTTGGCGATGGCGAGGGTGACGGCGGGTTGATCACCCGCATACACGTAATCCCCCGCCTCCTGCGGCCCGTCGCTGATCTCCGCGACGTCGCCGAGGTAGATCGGCCGGCCGTTGTTCGCACCGACGACGACCTTCTTCGCATCATCGACGTTGCGAATGAAGCCGCCGGTCTCCACCAGCGTCTCGCGATTGTTCGAGGCGAATGCCCCGGCCGGCAGCTGCCGGTTGGCCTGCTGGATCATCGCCACGATCGGCGCGGGAGCGAGCCCGTACGCGGCGACGCGCGCCGGATCGACCGTCACGCGCAACTGCCGTCGCAATCCGCCGATGATCTGCACGCCGGAGACGTCGTTGACCTGCTTGATCTCGCTCTGCAGCTGCGCCGCGATCCGGCGCAGCGCGAAGTGGTCGTAACGATCGCTCGACAGCGTGATGGCCAGGATCGGCACGTCGTCGATCGAGCGCGGCTTCACCAGCGGGCCGTGCGCGCCGGGCGGGATCAGGTCGGCGTTCGCCTGCAGCTTCTGATTGAGCCGCACGATCGCCCGCTCTTCGTCCTCGCCCACCTTGAAGCGGACGACGACCATCGACGTCCCGGCCGACGACGTCGAGTAGACGTATTCGACGCCCGGGATCTCCCAGAGCAGCTTCTCCATCGGCTTGGTGATCCGCTGTTCGACCTCGCGCGGCGCGGCGCCCGGCATCTGCACGAAGACGTCGATCATCGGCACGACGATCTGCGGCTCTTCCTCGCGCGGAAGGAGCGCAACCGCTCCGATGCCGATCAGCAGCGAGGCGCCGACGATGAGCGGCGTGAGCTTCGATTCGATGAACGCTGCCGCGAGGCGTCCGGCGATGCCGTGCATCTCCTTCATGGCGTCGCCACCTTCTCGCCCGCGTCGATGCCGGAGAGCACTTCGATGCGCTCGCCCGCGGGCTCGCCGAGGGTGACGAGCCGCATCCGCGCGACGCCGTCGGCGTCGATGACGGAGACGCTGGTCAGTTGTCCGCGACGCTGCACCGCGCTCGCCGGAACGGTGATGCCGCTGCGCGTGCCGATGGGGAAGGCGACGTGGACGAAGGTACCGGAGCGGAGTCCCGAATGTTTCGGCAGCTCGATCTTCACCAGCGCGCTGCGCGTCGTCGGATCGACGGCCGGCACGATGTTGGTGATGCGTGCTTCTTTTCCATCGACCTGCACCACGTCGCCCGCGTGAATGCGCGACGCGAGCTCTTCGTCGACGGTCGTCTCGACGCGATAGCGCGCGTCGTCTTCGATCGTCAGCAGCGGCATGCCCGGCGAAGCCTGCGCGCCGGGATCGATCATGCGCGCCGTGACGATGCCGTCGATCGGCGCCCGCACCCGCGAGTAGCTGAGAAATGTCTCCGCCTCGCGGATCCCCGCGCGTGCCTGCGCCCGCCGCGCGAGGGTCTGCTCGAGCTGCGCCTGCGCCGCGCTGTTCTTCGCCGCGACTTCGTCGAATTCCTGCGCGCTCACCGAACCGCGCTCGCGCAACGCGGCGAAGCGTTTGTACGTCGCCGCCATGACGTCGGCATTCGCGCGTGCGCCGGCGATGGCCTGAGCGGCTTCATCCGCGCCCGCCGTCGCCTGCGCCGACTTCGCCTGCATCTCGCGGTCGTCGATCTCCAGCAGCAGATCGCCGGCGTGGACGCGATCGCCTTCGCTCACCAGGACGCGCGTGACGTTCCCCATCACCTTCGCCGCGAGCGGACTGACGTTCGCCGAGCGCACGGTGCCGGTGGTGATGCGCGTCTCCGGCAGCGTCTCGCTGAGCGCGACCGTGCTCGCGCCACTGAACTTCGGTTCCTCTACGCGCGGTGACTCCCCGGCGCAGGCGGCGACGAGCATCGCGGCAAGCGCAAGCTCAAAGAAATGGATCGATTTCACGAAGACCTCCGATGGAGCGAAGCAGTTCGGCGTAGCCGGTGATCGACTGGTGCCGCGCGCTGATCAGCGAGAGCCGTGCTCCGACGAGCGCGGTCTGCGCGCGCAGGAGCTCGGTGATGGTGGTGAGTCCGTTGTCGTAGCGGTCCTGGACGATGCGCGCCGCCGCTTCGGCCTGCACGACCGCCGCCGCCACGACGTCGAGCTGCTGCCGCGCCGCATTCGCGCGGTTCCACGCCGTGATCGTCTCCATCGCCACTTTGTCGCGCGTCATCGTCTCGATGGCCCGCGCCGCATCGGCACCGGCACGAGCCTCGGCGATGCGCGCGTACTTCGTGTTGTCGAAGACGCCGATGCGCGCGACGACTCCGATCGCGTGATCGGAGTTGCCACGGCTCGCGCCGATCGAGACAAATGCGTCGAGGCGGGGGAGGAGCGATCCGCGCGCGCCGCGAAGCTGCAGCTCCGCCGCCGCGCGTGCGGCGCCGGCCATCGCGATCTCGCCGCGCGTTTTCAACGCCTGCTCGATCGCGGCGCTCAATTCGATCGGAACGAAGGTCCTGTCGGGAAGCGTCGCCTCGATCTCGAAGCGCGACATCAGCGGCCGCTGCAGCGTCACCGCCAGCGCGGCGCGCGCGATGCTCGCGTCTCCCTCCGCCGCGATCGCTTCCTGCCGGAACTGTGCGAGCTGTACCTCGGCCGCAAGCCGATCGGAATCGACGACCAGTCCCTGTTCCGCCTTGTCGCGCGTCGCCTTCGCCGCAGCCTCCGCCGCCCGCACCGCCTCGGCCGCCACCGCCCGGCGCTGTTCCGCGACGGTGAGTCCGTAGAAGCGTGCGATGACGTCGGCGAGCAACTGCTGCCGCATCTCCTCGGCCGCCGATTGCGACCGTGTGACGTCCTGCGGCGATGCATCGAAGCGCCGCACCGGATCGAAGAGCGCGTAGCGGACGTCGACGCTCAGCCTCGTGTTCGTCAGCGCCGGCGGGTCGTTGAGAAATTGCGGATCGAAGTGCCGCTGCCCGAAGCGCCCCTGCTCGAGCAGCGAGCCGAAGACGAAGACGGGATTGTTGCTGCGCGTCGCGTTGGCCGCCGCATCGATCAGCGGCAGCCAGCTCGAACGAGCTGCGTCGTGCCGCGCGCGCGCGGCAGCGACGTCCGACTCCGCCGCCGCGACCCGCGGGTTGCGCGTCAGCGCCTCGCGGGCCGCGTCGCGCAACGTCAGCGGTTGTGCCGCGAGCGGAACGGCGAGCAGCAGGCACCCGGCCGCCGTCAGCAGCCGCCGGTTCATGCCTCGCGCACTCCGAGCTTGCGCAGGATGGTCATCATCGGACACCAGTTCGTGAAGGCCGACTGCACGAGGTTCAGCCCGACGAAGGCGATGAAGGCGAGGAACCAGGGGCTGACCGTCCAGGCCAGGACGGCGGCGACGGCGACGAAGGAGCCGGCGATGAGGCGGAGGGAACGTTCGATGTTCATGATGTAGCTTATATGACCATATGGTTATGTTTGTCAACTACGGGCAGCGAAGGCACCGGAGCCACAGGGGATTACGGTCGCGCAGCCAGCGCGTCGACGCTTCGCCGCAGCGCGGCAATCTCCTGGCGCAGCGCGTCGATCTCGTTCGTCTCCTCCGCCACCTCGTTCTCCAGAAACCAGGAGGCGAAGAATCCGGAGAGCGTGCCGAACAGCCCGACGCCGGCGCACATCAGCACGACGGCGATCAACCGTCCCTCCGACGTCACGGGGAAACGATCGCCGTAGCCGACCGTCGTGATCGTCGCGAACGACCACCACACCGCGTCCTCGGCCGTCTTGATGTTCGACTCCGGCGCGGTCTCGAACTCGAGAACCGCCACGCTGCAGAAGACGACGAGCAGCAGCGCGAGCAGGGCCGCGGCGAGGAACGTGTTCTGCGCGCGCTTCCGGAGGATCACGGTGGAGATGAGCTTCGTGGCGCGGAGTCCTCGCAGGACGCGGAAGACGCGCAGCACACGCCCGATTCGTCCCCAGCGCGCGACGCTGACCGTCGGGATCGACGAGAGCAGATCGAGCCAGCCCCACGTCGCGAGGTAGCGCAGCCGTGACGGCGCGCGCCATAACGACATGAGGAAGTCGCCGAAGAAAATCATGCAGACGGCGTAGTCGGCGTACTCGAGCACGAGACGGATCTGCGGATCGAGCTTCACTGCCGTCTGAATGGCGAGGACGCCGAGGGCGAAGAGACAGAGCACCAGCATCAGCAGGTGATAGGCAGGCGAGGATGGCTTGGTCACGCGTCAACCTCCGCGCCGAGTATGACGCGCAACGCTCAGCGCCGCTTCGCCGGCGTCGCCTCGAGGATGCGCGCCTGCGCCGCCATCCGCGTGTAGAGGGCGCTGCACACGACGTCGCAGAGCTCGAACACGGTCTGATCGGCGACGTAGCAATAGACGGTCGTGCCGCTCTGGCGGCGGCCGATCAGTCCCGCTTCCTGCAGCACGCGGAGGTGCTTGCTGACGTTCGGCTGCGTCGTGCCGAGGAGGGCGGTCAGCTCCGAGACGTTCTTCTCGCCGTTGCGCAGCGATTGCAGGATGCGCAGGCGGACCGGCTCGGCCAGGACGCGGAAGCGGTCGGCGACGAGTTGCAGTGCCTCGGGCGAGAGCTCGGCGTGTTTCGATCGCATGGCCCCAGAATAGCACTGAATAACCACATGGTCATGTAGGAGTGCGCTAAACTCTCGCACCCTCGTGACCTCCTTTTTGACCTCCCTCCTCTCCGCATTCACCCGGCGTCGCGAGCGCGACCGCCTGCTCGGCATCCTCTCCGGCGTCCCGGGCGTGGTGTGGGAAGCGTCGCGGCAGCAGCGGCTCACGTTCATCAGCGCGCACGTGACGCGGCTGCTCGGCTACACGGTCGAGGAGTGCCTGGCGAAGCCCGACTTCTGGCGGACTATTGCCCATCCCGAGGACCGCGACGCCGTCGGGAACGAGGGGCAGTTTCGCTGCATGACGAAGGATGGGCGGACGGTGTGGGTGGAGTCGCGTGTGACTGTCACGCCGGACGGGATGCGCGGGGTGACGGTGGAGGTCGGGGAGCCGGTTGCCGAGTTGCCGGTGGCCGAAGAGGTGCCGGTGGTCGAGGAGTTGCCGGTTGCCGTCGTGCGCGATTTACGGCGCAAGCATGTGCTGGTGGTCGATCGCGACGACGCGTCGATCGAGGCGATCACGGAGCTGCTGAAGTCGCGCGGGGCGCGGGTGACGGCGGTGAGGTCGGCAACCGAGGCGATTCTGTCGCTGCATGTGCACTTCGACCTCGTGATCACCGATGCGGGAGTCGTGGTCGCCGACGGCGTCACGCTCGCGCAGCAATTGCGGCAGGCCAACGGAGGCCTGCCGGCAATCGTGCTGCGGAAGCCGCTCGATCCGGCCGCATTGACGACCGAGATCGAGCAGGCGCTCAACCGATGAGATGCAGCGTGATGTCGGTCGACACGGTGTCGGCCTTCGCCACCACGCGCACGTGATCGACCTTCCGTCCGTTCGCGAAATCGAGCAGCTGGTACGTGCCGCGCGCGTGGACGTGATCGTTGAAGTCGACGACCTGCGTCTCTCCATTCTCGAACACGACCTCGGCGAAGCTGATCTGCGCCGCGCCCGGTCCGATCTCCAGCAGCATCTTTCCGCCGCGGCGATCGACGTCCATCGAGAAGTCGGTCCAGCCGTCCTCGCGCTCGATCGTCTCGGTGCCGCGCCAGTTCTGCGGTGACGACGGGATCGACGCGACGACTGCCGCGGTGAAGACCACCGGCGCGAGATAGACGCGCGGCGCAACGCGGACCGTGTAGGGGTGCACGACGACGACGGGAAGCGTGCGGCGGATGGGGAAGCCGGGACGGACCGTAACGCGGGTGCGGGTGACGCCGTGGCGCGTGACGCGCGTGCGGGTGACGACGCGCGCGGCGTCGGCGGGCAGGACGATGAGGGCAGTAAGCACAGCTATGACGAATGCGTTTCTCACAATTCACTCCTTTGCGTGTTTCACAAATCTACAATCGAATGATGACCCGTGTCCTGGTTTTGCTGGTCGTTTCTCTTTCGATGGCCGCCGTCGCTTCCGCTCAAGGCTGGATGCAGTGGGGCGCGAATGCTAGGCATGAGAGCGCGGTCGGGGCGTCGGGGCAGAGACTCGATCGCATCCAGGCCGAAGTCGTCATCGATCCGTTTGTCATCGCAGAAAAGACGTTCGCCGGCGGCAGTTTGCTTACGCACTATCCGGTGCCGCTGATCGATGGTGACGATTTGTTCGTCATCCTGAAGGGCGGGAGCTTCGTCGATTTCCAGCATCGCTCGACGCAGACCTGGTCGGTGCAGGCGATGCGGCGCAACGGCCTCGGACTGACCACGCGCTGGACGTACGCCAGCGACTGGAAGCCGCTGCCGACGCCGGGCGGCGCGCTGGGGCCGACGTGGGAGCCGGTCTATCACCCGGCGCTCACCGCCGATTCGGTCTGGGCTCCCGGCGCGGGCGGGACGATCGATCGCGTCAGCCGCATCGACGGCTCGCGCATCCAGCGTTTCAATCCGTTCGGGACGACCGTCGACACGTCGATCTACATGGCGGGACCGCCGTCGATCGACGACGCCGGCAACATCTATTACAACGCCATCCAGCTCGACACGTCGGCGCCGTGGACGAGCGACGTGCGCGCCGCGTGGCTGGTGAAGGTTCAGCCGAACAGCCCCGTGGCGATCAAGGTCCCGTTCTCGTCGATCGTCAGCGGTGCGCCGGCCTCGAACGCGCAATGCACGACGTCGTTCCCCACCTCGCAGCTTCCGTGGCCGCCGAGTCCGGGCGCGGTGGCGCCGACGGTCACGTGCGGCGCGCAGCGCCCCGGCGTCAACGTCGCGCCGGCGATCGCGGCGGACGGCACGATCTACACGATCAGCCGCGCGCATCTGAACGATCGCTACGGCTATCTCGTCGCCGTCAATCCGAACCTCACGCCGAAGTGGACCGCGACGCTGCGCAATCGCTTCAACGACGGCTGCAACGTGATGATCCCGCCGAACGGCTCGCCGGGCGGATGCCGCACCGGCACGTTCACCGGCGTCGATCCGGCGGAGAACCAGCCGGGGTCGGGACGGGTGAGCGACAACAGCACGTCGTCGCCGGTGGTCGCGCCCGACGGCCGCATCGTCTACGGCTCGTACACCCGCTACAACTACTCGCAGGGACATCTGATGTCGTTCAATCCCGACGGCACGTTCGTCGCGTCGTACGGCTGGGGATGGGATCTGACGCCGGCGGTCTGGCGCCACGACGGCACGTACTCGCTGCTGCTGAAGGAGAACCACTACGACGCGCCAGCGTACTGTTCCGGCTCCTCCAACTGTCCCGGCGATCGCACGTTCACCACGCCCGGCGATCCGGAGCAGTACTTCATCACGCAGCTCAATCCGTCGCTGCAGGTGGAGTGGAAGTTCAGGAACACGGAGACGAAGAGCTGCGTTCGCGTCGATGGCCAGGTGCAGTGCTTCGACGATCATCCGCACGGCTTCGAATGGTGCGTGAACGCGCTGGCGGTCGACGGCCGCGGCGTGGTCTACGCGAACGCGGAGGACGGCAACGTCTACGCGATCGACCAGGGCGGCACGCTCCGCGAACGCATCTTCCTCACGCTCGCCCTGGGTGCCGCCTACACCCCGCTCTCCATCGGCGGCGACGGCCGGATTTACACGCAGAACGACGGAAGGTTGTTCGTGGTGGGGGCGGAGGTGGGTCCGCGGCGGCGCGCGGCGCGGCCTCAATAGATAATGGCGGGGCATGCTCCCCGCCCGGCCGATCTCCCTCCGATGGTGGCTCGGCGTCCTCGTCGCCGCGGTGGCGTTGCCGCTCATCCTTCTCCTGATCTGGCTCTTCGGCTCGCAGGTGCAGCGCGAGCGGAAGGATGCCCGCGAGCTGGCGCTGCGCGTGGCGCACGGCACGGCGCTCCGGCTGCGCGAGCAGAACGCCGACGCGAACGGTCTGCTGGAGCGGCTCGCGGAGCGCCCCGCCTTCCGCAATTTCGACGCGGCGGCGTGCGAGTCGCTCTTCGCCGTCATCGACTTCGAGCCGGAGGACGAGAACCTCTTCTTCTTCCTCCCTGATGGACGCCTCCTCTGCAGCGGCTCGCCGCGCAAGGAGGCGCTCGCGGTCTCCGCGGTCGTGCAGCAGTGGATCGCGGAGGCCGTCCGCAGCGGCGCCCTGCGGCCGCGTGTCCCGCTCATGCGCGTCGTGAACCGGCGCTGGGTCTCGGTGGTGTCGCATCCGGTGCACGGCGAAGACGGCGTGCTGCGCGGAACGCTCGCGCTGATGCAGCTCACCGACGCCTTCGACGAGACGCTCGCCCCCGACGCCCTGACCACGATCATCGACGAGCGGGGCGTGATCGTCGCGCGCTCCGACCGCGCGCAGCAATGGGTGGGGCGCCCGGGCAACGCCGCCATCCTCGCGCTGGCCCGGCGCGGCGGGCAGGGTCTGGCGCAGGCGCAGGGGATCGACGGCGTCGTCCGCCAGTACGGCTTCACCTCCATTCCGGAGATCGGCTGGTACGTCTATGCGGGCATCCCGAGCTCGGTGGTGATGGAGCCGGTGCGGCAGATGTTCGTGCGCGGGGTGGAAGGGGGCGTGGTGATCGTGATCATCGTCATCGCCATCGCCGCGACGCTCTCCCGCGGCATCGAGCGGCCGATCAAGATCATGGTCGGCACGGCGGAGCAGCGGATGCTCGACGACGAGCGCAAACTGAAAGCACTTTCCGACCGCCTGCTGGTGGTGCAGGAGGCGGAGCGGAGCCGCATCGCGCGCGAGCTGCACGACGACCTGGGGCAGTCGCTCACCGCATTGAAGATGGACATCATCGGCCTGCTCGCGAAGACCGAACAGCAGTACGGCCGTTCGCCGATCGCGAACCGCATCCTCCGCACGCTCGAGGCGATGGTGACGTCGGTGCAGCGGATCTCTTCCGAGCTCCGTCCGAGCATCCTCGACGACCTCGGGCTCGTCCCCGCGCTCGAGTCGGAGGCGATGATGTTCGAGGACCGCACCGGCATCGAATGCGAGCTCTCGCTGCCCGATGCGCGGATCGAGGCCCACCTGGCGACGGCGATCTACCGCATCGTGCAGGAGGCGCTGACCAACGTCGCGCGGCACTCGAACGCCAGCCGCGTGGAGATCCGCCTGCGCGAGCGGACCGACGAGCTGCTGCTGGAGATCCGCGACGACGGCAGGGGAGTGACGGTCGATGAAGTCGGCGATCCGCGCTCGCTCGGACTCCTCGGCATCCGGGAGCGCGCCGATCTCGTCGGCGGCACGGTCCACTTCGAAGGCGTGAGCGGACGTGGGACCATTGTCTCCGTGCGCATTCCCATTTCGTTGACGCCGAGGAGTAAGAGTTGATTACGGTGCTCATCGCGGACGATCACGACATCGTGCGCGAAGGTCTGCGCCAGATCGTCTCCGAGACGCCCGACATCGTCGTCGGCGGCGAGGCGCGGACCGGCACGGAAGCCATCGAGCTGGCGCGCGCGCGGCGCTACGACGTCGTCATCCTCGACCTCAATCTCCCCGATCGTCCCGGCCTCGACGTCCTGGCCCAGATCCGCGCCCTCGGCAGCGACGTCCCGGTGCTCATCCTCAGCATGCAGCACCAGCCGTCGTATGCCGCGCGTGCCTTGAAGGGGGGAGCGCTCGGCTATGTCAGCAAGAACAACGCGCGCGAGCATCTCGTCACCGCGATCCGCAAGGTCGCGCGCGGCGAGCGTTTCCTGACTCCCGAGCTGGCGGAGAGCCTGGCGTTCGACCTGATGCAGCCGGCGAGCGGCTCGCATCATCAGAGTCTGTCGGACCGCGAATTCGAAGTGCTCTGTCTCATCGCCGCCGGCAAACCGCCGCGCGAGATCGCCACCGACCTGAACGTCAGCGTAAAAACCGTCGCCACGCATCGCGCGCGGCTGCTGGCGAAGATGGGATTGAAGAACAACGCGGAAGTCGTGCAGTACGCGATCGAGCACGATTTGTTACCGTCCCGTCGCAGGTGACGTTCAACACATCCTGATGTAAGCGTCGCCGCCCTTCCCGCGCCAATATCGCGTACTATTCACCGTCCAGGTCCTCAGTGAATCGTCCCTTTACCCTTGCGCTCTCCCTCCTGTGGTTCGCCGCTGCCGCCAATGCTGTGCCCGCTGATGCACGCGAGCTTCCGCAATGCCGTGGGATTGCGCTGACGCGCGAAATCCGCGAGCTCGCGCGCGAATCGAACGTCGATCCGGCAAAGGCGTACGTGAAAAAGCGCCGCAAAGTGCCGGCGAACGTCGCCTGTGAGAGCGCACTGTGGCGCGAGAGTCACGCGTCACACGGGAGAGCTGCGGCCGGACGGAAACCTTCCGGCCGCCGTGCACCGGTTGTCATCGCCGATGCCACGCCGACGAACGACACGAATCCGGTGGCGCCGATCGTGACGCCGCCGTTGCGCGACATCGAGCCGCTGCCGACACCACGTCCCGAGGATCCGGCGAGGACGCTCGAGAACAACGAGGGGGAATTGCCGCGGCCTCCGATCGAGATCCCGGCGCCTGATCTTGCACGGCAGCCGGAAATGGGAGCACCCGCCTCGGCGCCTGTCGCCACCGGCGTCAGCTTCGAAGGAGTCGGCGTCGGAATTCCTGGATATTTCCCCGCCGTCGCGCCGCCCGACACGAACGGACGCATCGGCGCGACGCAATACGTCCAATGGAACAATCTCAGCTTCGCCGTCTGGGACAAGAGCGGCAAGCTGCTTTATGGACCGGCCGCGGGAAACACGCTCTTCAAACCGCTCGGCGGTCCTTGTGCCCAGACCAATGACGGCGATCCGGTCGTCACATACGACATCCTCGCGGGGCGCTGGGTGCTCTCGCAGTTCGTCATCGAGTGGTCGCCCGATTTTTCGCATCAGTGCGTCGCCGTCTCCGCCACCAGCGATGCGCTCGGGGCGTATTACCTCTACGACTTCGTCACCGACACGACGAATTTCGTCGATTACCCGCACATGTCCGTCTGGCCCGACGGCTATTACATGGCGGCGCACATTTTCAGCCGGTCCTACGGCTATCTCGCCGGACGCATTTACGCCTTCGAGCGCGAGAAGATGCTGCAGGGACAGCCGGCCCGGCTGCTCAGCGCGAACCTGCCGGCGGTCAACAGCCGCCAGCAATACGGCATGCTCGCCGCCGACGTCGACAGCCTCACGCCTCCGCCCGCCGGTGAAGCGGAATTCGTCCTCGGGCCCGATCCCTATTCGAACGATTACATCGATTCCACGCGCGTCGCGGTGACCTGGGGAGCCACGCCGTCGATGACACTGTCGCCGACCGCGCGCATCCCGGTCACGCCCTTGCCGTACGGCAATTGCGGCGGACGCTCGTGCGTGCCGCAACCGCCCCCCGCGTCCTCTTACGACTATCTCGACGACATCGACGTCCATTTCATGTACCGGCTCGCATACCGCAATTTCGGCGGATCGCCAGCGCAGGAATCGATCGTCGCCACGCAGACCGGCGGCAGCTCCGTCGGCGACGTGCACGACGTCCTTCGCTGGTACGAGCTGCGCAATGCCGGCAGCTCGACGAGCACGCCGACCGTCTATCAACAGAGCACATACGACCCCGACCTCTCCTGGCGCTTCATGGGCTCCATCGCCATGGATAAGGACCACAACATCGCGCTCGGCTACAGTAAATCGAGCACCACGATCAAGCCGGGTCTCTACATGACCGGCCGCCTCGGGACCGACGCCCTCAATCTGATGGGGACGGAGGCGACGGTCAAGGCGGGCGGCGGCGTGCAATACGGCACCGGCAGCCGCTGGGGCGATTACAGCGCCATGACGCTCGATCCGATCGACCAGTGCACGTTCTGGTTCACCGGCGAGTATTACCAGAGCAACAGCAGCTGGAACTGGGCCACGCGCATCGCGTCGTACAAGTTCCCGTCATGCACGCCCGCCGCCGCGTGGGGCACCGTGAGCGGGACGATTACGTCATGCGACACAAGCGCGCCGATCGGCGGCGTGATCATCAATCTGAGCAATGGTTACGCCGGAGCGAGCGACGCGACCGGTCATTATTCGATTCTCGTCCCGCCCGGCTCTTACACCGCCGCGGCCGTCGATTCGACGCGTAGTTGCCTCAACTCGTCGCCCGCTACAGTGGCGGTCAATGTCTCCGGCGGCGGCACCACGACGCAGAACTTCTGCATGAACGGCGTCTCCAGCCTGCAGCTGACGGGGAGCGCGGTCGACGATGCGACGGTCGGCAACGGCAACGGCATCATCAACGCGAACGAGTGCTTCAAGCTCAACGTCACGCTCAAGAACAAGGGCTGCGCGAACGAGTCGGCGATCGCCGCGACACTGACCACCTCGACCGCCGGCGTCACCGTGCGGCAGGGGAGCTCGACGTACGCAGATCTCGCCGTCGACACGGCCGGCACCAATGCCACGCCGTTCCGGCTCGAGACCGCGGGCAATTTCGTCTGCGGCACGACGATCGCTCTCACGCTCAATCTCACATACGCCGGCGGCACGAAGTCAGTCGCCATCGCGCTCCCCACCTGCGCGGCGAACCAGATCATTCCGTCGAGCTCCATCAGCGCGGCCGATCCGACCGAGACCGATCGCATCTACCGCGACGGTTCTCCGAGTACCTGCGGGGGCAAGTATTGTCCCGGCGATCTCGGCTACGGCATCCGCAATTACAAGAGCTTCAGTTTCTCGAACGGCGGCGCGGCCACCGCCTGCGTCACCGTGAAGATCAATGCGGCATGCGGCGGCGGCGCCTCGGTGACGGACATCGAAAGCGTGGCATATCTCGGCAGCTACGATCCGACGAACCGCTGCAAGAACTATCTCGGTGACAGCGCGATCGGCGGCCTCGGCACGACGACGGCGAGCGGCTCGTATTCGTTCAATGTCCCCGCGAAGTCCAATTTCGTCGTCATTGTGGCGGCCGACGATCCGGGCGGCACCTGCGCACAATTCGACGGACTCGTCTCCGGCATCATCGATCTCGCTCCCGGGCCCGGCTCGTGCTGCAGCTCGCTCGCGGCTCCGGCGATCACCGCCGGCGGCCCGACCACGTTCTGTGCCGGCGGCAGCGTGACACTCACGTCGAGCGCCGACAGCGGCAATCAATGGTCGCTCAATGGCAATGTGATCAACGGCGCGACCAACAAGACCTACAACGCGACGGCATCGGGGAATTACACCGTCACCACGACCGCGGACGGCTGCACCAGCACCGCGTCGGCGGCGACGGCCGTCACAGTGAACCCGCTCCCCGCGACTCCGACGATCGCCGCCGGCGGTCCGACGACGTTCTGCAACGGCGGCAGCGTGACGCTGACCTCGAGCAGCGCGACCGGCAACCAGTGGTACCTCGACGGCAATGTGATCAACGGCGCCACGAGCCAGCAGTACAGTGCGACCGCCTCGGGCAATTACACGGTCAAAGTGACGGCGACCTGCACCAGCGCAGCCTCGGCGGCGACGGCCGTCACTGTGAATCCGATTCCGGCGAAACCGACCGTCAGCGCCGGCGGCCCGACCACGATCTGCGCGGGCGGCAGCGTCGTCCTGACCTCGAGCAGCGCCACCGGCAATCAGTGGTATCTCAATGGAAGCGCCATCAACGGCGCGACCGCGACCCAGTACTCGGCCAACGCGACCGGCAATTACCACGTCATCGCGACCGTCAATGGCTGCGCCAGTCCCGCATCGGAGGCGACGACCATCACGGTGACGCCGCTGCCTCCAGTCCCGACAATCACCGCCGGCAGCGCGACGACGTTCTGCACCGGCGGCAGCGTGACGCTCACGTCGAGCAGCGCGACCGGCAATCAGTGGTCTCGCAACGGCACACTCATCGGCGGCGCGACGTCGCAGACGTATGACGCGACGACGTCGGGCAATTACACCGTCACGACGACGGCGAACGGTTGCGCGAGCAGTTCTGTTGCCACGGTCGTGACCGTCCATCCGATTCCTTCGACTCCGGTGATCACGGCCGGCGGCTCGACCTCGTTCTGTCCCGGCGGCAGCGTGACGCTCACGTCGAGCAGCGCGACCGGCAATCAGTGGTACCTCGACGGCAACGCGCTCAATGGCGCGACGAATCCGCAATATACCGCCACGGTTGCGGGCAATTACACGGTGATCGCCACCATCAACGGCTGCACGAGCGCGGCTTCGGCCGCGACGACCGTGGCGATCAGTCCTGTCCCCGCGACTCCTGCAGTGACGGCGGGCGGCGCGACGACCTTCTGTGCCGGCGGCAGCGTAATGCTCACGTCCGACAGTGCGACCGGCAACCAGTGGTATCGCGACGGCAACGCGATCGCCGGCGCGACGAATGCGCAATACGCCGCCACGCTGAGCGGCGATTACACCGTCACCGTGACGGCCGCCGGCTGCGCGAGCGCGGCGTCCAATACGACGACGGTCACTGTGATCCCATTGCCTCCGACGCCCACGATCAGCGCCAATGGCCCGACGTCGTTCTGCACCGGCGGCAGCGTGACGCTCACGTCGAGCAGCGCCACCGGCAATCAGTGGTACCTCGACGGCAATCCGCTCAATGGCGAGACGAGCCAGCAGTACGTCGCCACGACACCGGGTTCTTACACCGTCGTCGTCACCGCGGGCGGCTGCGACAGCCTCGCGTCGGCCGCGACCATCGTGTCGTCGTCCGCCGTTCCCGCGACGCCGGCGATCACACCGGGCGGCCCGACCACGTTCTGCAGCGGCAGCAACGTCGTGCTGACCTCCGACAGCGCAACCGGCAATCAGTGGTATCGCGACGGCAATGCCATCGGCGGCGCGACGAATCAGCAATACACCGCAACGGCGTCGGGCAATTACACCGTCATCGTGACCAGCGGCGGATGCAGCAGCACCGCATCGTCGGGCGTCGCCGTCACTGTCGATCCGACTCCCGCGACGCCGACCATCACCGCCGGCGGCGCGACCTCGTTCTGCCTCGGCGGCAGCGTGACGCTCACCTCGAGCAGCGCCACCGGCAATCAGTGGTATGCCGGCGGCAATGCCATCAACGGCGCCACCGCGCAGACGTACAACGCGACCGCGTCGGGCAATTACACCGTCATTGTGACCACCGGCAATTGCGCGAGCGCCGCCTCGGCCGCGACGAGCGTCACTGTCAGCACCATTCCGGCGCAACCGACGATCAGCGCCGGCGGCGTGACCACGTTCTGTGCCGGCGGCAGTGTGACGCTCACCTCGAGCGTCGCGACCGGCAATCAGTGGTACCTCAACGGCAATGCGATCAACGGCGCGACGAGCCAGCAATACGCCGCGACGGCATCGGGCAATTACACCGTCATCGCCACGACCAACAGCTGCAGCGGACCGGCCTCGGCCGCGACGTCCGTCACTGTGAATCCCGCACCGGCCACGCCGGCGATCAGCGCCGGCGGCGCTACGACCTTCTGCCTCGGCGGCAGCGTGACGCTCACGTCGAGCAGCGCCAGCGGCAATCAATGGCTCCTCAACGGCAATGCGATCAACGGCGCGACGAATGCGCAATACGTCGCCAACGCCACGGGCAATTACACGGTCAAGGTGACGGCGAACGGCTGCAGCAGCGCCGCGTCAGCCGCGACGACCGTCACCGTCAATACGCTCCCGCCGACTCCCGCGATCACCGCCAATGCCGCGACGACGTTCTGCGCCGGCGGCAGCGTCACGCTGAGCTCGAACAACGCGACCGGCAATCAGTGGTTCCTCAATGACAGTGCGATCAACGGAGCGACGAGCCAGCAGTACGTCGCCACCGCGTCGGGCAAATACACCGTGCAGGTCAACAACGGCTGCGCCAGCGCCATCTCGCAGGGGCAGTCCGTCACCGTCAATCCGATTCCGGCCACGCCGAGCATCACCGCGAATGGTCCGATCAACTTCTGCGGCAACGGCACCGGCGGCGTCACGCTCACGTCGAGCAGCGCGAGCGGCAATCAGTGGTACCGCAACAGCAGCGCGATCAATGACGCGAACGCGTCGACCTACCTGGTCACGATTCCGGGCGATTACATGGTCATCGCCACCAGCAACGGCTGCAGCAGTCAGCCCTCCGCGGTCACGACCGTCAGCATCAACCCCCAGCCCAACGCCACGATCGTCACCTCGAGCAGCATGCGCCTCGGAGACAGCGGCTACGCATACGTCGGCCTCGCCGCCAGCGGCGCGACCTACAAGTGGACCATCACCAACGGCACGATCACGTACGGCTCGACCGGCAGCTACATCTACTTCACTGCCACGGCGGTCGGCACGCTCACCCTGAGCTGCACCGTCACGAACGGCAACTGCTCCGACACGAAGAGCGCCACCGTCACCGTCACGCCGTTGAACCCGCCGGTGACCGTCTCCTCGATCTCCCCGACCGGCGGCTCGGTCAAGGGCGGCACGACCGTCACGATTTACGGCGGCGGCTTCCAGTACGGCGCGACCGTGGTCATCGGCGGCATTACCGCGACGAACGTCGTGGTCCTCGCCTCCGACAGGCTCACGGCCAGGACTCCGCCGCACGCCGCGGGGAACGCCAACGTCAACGTCACCAACACCAACGCCACCACCGGCGGCATGGCGGGCGCGTTCAAGTACGCGATGCAGACCGATCCGAACGGCGACAACGTCGTCGATCCCTCCGACATCTTCTATCTCGTGAGCTACCTCTTCACGAAGGGCCCCGCACCGGTCGGCACGTCGGGGATCCTGTCGGGCGATGCGAACGGCGACGCGGTCGTCGACCCGGCCGACATCTTCTACCTCGTCAACTATCTCTTCGCCGGCGGCTCCACGCCGTACGCGATCACGCCCCCCGCCGCATCCGACGCCGCCCCGATCGCCGGCACCCTCTCGTTCGGCGAGCCCGTTCAGCGCAACGGCCGCGAATTCGTCCCGGTGATCTTCACCGCCGCGCCGGGATCGGCCGCGCCGCAAGCCTTCTCCATCGCCCTCCGCAACGCCGGACCCGCGTCCATCCACCACCCCGCATCCACCGAAGTGCGCTTCGCCATCACCCGCCGCCTCGGCGACCGCCTCTCGTACCTCGCGGTCTTCGACGCGCCGCTCGCACTCGACGCGAACCGCTCCGCGGTCGTCGCCGAGATCGAGCTGACGGAGCGCGCGCGAGGGAAGGGGCTGGAGCTCGATCCCGAGCTGACGCTCCTCTCGAATGGGGCGGGGACGCAGAAGGTCCGCCCGACTTTGTAGGTAATTTACCTACAGCCTTGTCGGCATTTCACGCCGGAAAAAACCTCCTATTACCGATTCTCGTGGGTTCCAGCCCGAGGGATGATGCGCGCAGGTCCCTGTCCCCCTACCCACACGAGAGGAAGCTCCATGAAGCGTATTGCCCTTGCGGCCGTTGCATTCTTTTCGCTTTTCGGCTCGGCGTATGCCGCGTCTCCCGATTCCAACCAGCTGCCGCAGTGTCGCGGCATTTCCCTCAACTGGGAGATGTGGAAAGAAGCACGCGAAGCGAAAACAGATCCGGCGACGCCGTACGTGAAAAAGCACCGCAAGGTGCCGGTGAACGTCGCATGCGAGAGCGCGATGTGGCGGCAGGTGCACCCTCAGGCGGGAAGGCGGGCGGCAGGGTGGAAACCAGCGCCGCAGGGTTCATTCCCCGCGACCTCCTACGCCGGTCCGCCGGTCGATCTCCGGCCGGTCCAGCCGGTCCGCACCCCTCCTCTCCGCAAGATTCACCCGCTCCCTCCGCCCAGACGGGGCGAAGGCAACGATGAAGGTCATCCCGAGCCGCCCCGCCCCACCCCTCCGACCGAAGTCGGCGGACCGGACGGTCCGCTCCAGACCTCCTTTGGACCGGAGATGTCGGCCCCCACGGCTGGAAGCGTCGCCTTCGACGGCGTCGGCGTCGGCCTCGGCGGCTACAGCCCGAGCAGCAATCCTCCCGACGTCAACGGCCGCGTCGGTGCAACGCAGTATGTGCAGTGGAACAACACCAGCTTCGCCATTTTCGACAAGGCCACCGGCGCGCTGCTCTATGGACCGGCGGCGGGCAACACCCTCTTTCAATCGCTCGGCGCTCCCTGCTCCCTGCACAACGACGGCGACCCGGTCGTCAGCTACGACATTCTCGCCGGCCGCTGGGTCCTCTCCCAGTTCGTCGTCGGCGCGAGCCCGAATTACTCCCATCAATGCTTCGCCGTCTCGGTGTCCGATGACGCGCTCGGCTCCTACTACGTCTACGACTTCGTCACCGACCCGGTGAACTTCGTCGATTACCCGCACACCGGTGTGTGGCCCGACGGCTACTACATGACGACGCACGTGTTCAATGCGTCCACCGGCTCACAGGTCGCAGGCCGCGTGCACGTGTTCGAGCGCGACAAGATGATCCTCGGTCAGCCCGCCCGTCAGGTACAGAAGGACCTGAGCAAAGACGGACCGGCGTTTCAGTATGGATTCGTCCCGGCCGATCTCGACAGCATCACACCGCCGCCAGCCGGCGAGGCGTCATTCGTTCTGGGACCGAACGGCCAGTTCACCAACAGGACCGACTGGACACGCGTTGCCGTGACCTGGGGAGTGACGCCCACGATCACCTTCCCCGCAAGCGGTGTGATCACCACCGTCGGCCTCGGCAATGCCCCGTGTGTGAACAACACCGTCGCCCAGGACAACCGCGACTGCGTTCCGCAGCCGTCGCCTGCCGTCGCCGCGGACTACCTCGACAACATCAGCTTCCACTACATGTACCGCCTGGCGTACCGGAACTTCGGCGGCGCTCCGGTGCAGGAATCGCTCGTCGTCAGCGGACTGACGAACGGTAGTGCAAGCACGCCCGCTCACGGCGCCGTCAAATGGATGGAGTTCCGAAACGCCGGCGTCTCGACGACCGCACCGACGCTCTTTCAGTCCGGCACCTTCGATCCCGACACCAATTACCGCTGGCTTCCTTCGATCGCGATGGACAAGGACCACAACATCGCGCTCGGCTACAGCAAATCGAGCTTGACGGTCAAACCCGGCATCTTCATGACCGGCCGCCTCGGCACCGACACCATCAACACGATGGGCGCCGAGACCACCGTGCAGGCGGGCGGGGGAGTGCAGACCGCGGGGGCCGGCAACCGCTGGGGCGACTACAGCGCCATGACCCTCGACCCCATCGACCAGTGCACCTTCTGGTACACCAACGAGTACCTGAAGACCAACGGCGCGTTCAACTGGTCGACACGCATCGCCACCTACAAGTTCCCTTCATGCACGGCGTCCGCCGCCTGGGGGACGATCAGCGGAACCATCACCTCGTGTGCGACCGGAGCGCCTCTTTCCGGTGTCGTCGTGTCGCTGAGCAACGGCTTCGCCGGCGTGACCAACGCCTCCGGCGTCTACACCATCCTCGTGCCGGCCGGTACCTACACCGCGACCGCCGCCGATACGGACCGTAACTGCGCCACGGCATCGCCGGCCACCGTCTCCGTCATCTCCACGAGCGGCGGGACGACGACGCAGAACTTCTGCATGAGCGGCACCCCGAACATGCAGTTCATCAGCCGGACGTTCAGCGACTCCGTCGCGGGGAACAACAACGGCGTCGTCAATCGCGACGAGTGCGTCAATCTCAACGTCGACGTCAAGAACTTCGGATGCGCGAACGTCACCGGCGTCACGTCGACCTTGACCACCTCCACGCCGGGTGTGACGGTGACGCAGGCCAGCTCCGCCTACCCCGACATGGTCATCGACGCGAACGGCTCGAACGCGACTCCGTTCAAGTTCCAGACGTCGAGCTCCTTCGTCTGCGGTACCGCCATCAGCTTCACGCTCAATTTCACGTATCCCGCCGGCAGCGACTCCGTCACCTTCAGCATCCCGACCTGTGGATCTGATGGTCCCACCCAGTCCATCCCTCTGAGCTCGCTCACGGCCGCCGATCTGACGCAGGGCGATCGACTGGGACGCGACGGCATTCCGAGCACCTGCGACGGGAAGGCCGGCTCCGGCGGCTTCGCCGGAACGAAGTACTACAAGACGTTCACCTTCGCGAATCCGAGCGGATCGGCGACGTGTTACACCGTGAACATCAACGCCGCCCTCGGCGGCGCCGGCGACATCGAGAGCGCGGCGTACTCTCCGACGTATAACCCCGCGGCCATCACCACGAATCTCCTGGGCGACAGCGGAGTCGTCGGCCTCGGCACCACCGTGGGCTCCGTTACCTACTCGTTCACCGTGCCGGCCTTGTCCAACTTCGTCGTCGTCGTCGTTACCGCCGGCACCACGACCTCGTCGCAGTTCAGCGGCACCGTGTCCGGCTTCCCCAACAACACCGCCGGACCGGGCCCCTGTCCGGCTTGTACGCCGCCCGCGACGCCGACCGCGTCGAACACCGGACCGTACTGCCCCGGCAACACGATCTCCCTTTCGACGCCGACGGTGGCCGGCGCGACGTACGCCTGGACCGGTCCGAACGGCTTCACATCATCCGCGCAGAACCCGACGCGGACCAACGCCACGACCGCCGACGGCGGCACCTACTCCGTGACCGTCACCGTCGCCGGCTGCACCTCCGCCGCCGGCACCACGAGCGTCGTGGTCAACCCCACGCCCGCCACGCCGACCGCCTCGAATACCGGTCCGTATTGCGTCGGCGGCACCATCTCGCTCTCCACCCCGACCGTCTCCGGCGCGACGTATTCGTGGACCGGTCCGAACGGCTTCACGTCATCCGCGCAGAATCCAACACGCTCCAGCATCACGACCGCGGACGCCGGCACGTACTCCGTCACCGTCACGGTCAACGGCTGCACCTCGGCCGCGGGCAGCACGTCGGTCGTCGTCAACACGATCCCGGCGACGCCGACCGCGTCGAACGCCGGCCCCTATTGCACCGGCGGCACGATCTCGCTCTCCACGCCGACGGTCAGCGGTGCCACGTATTCGTGGACCGGCCCGAACGGCTTCACGTCATCCGCGCAGAATCCGACGCGCTCGAGCATCACCACCGCTGACGCCGGGACGTACTCCGTGACGGTCACGGTCAGCGGTTGCACCTCGGCCGCCGGCAGCACGAGCGTCACCGTCAATCAGACTCCCGCCACGCCGACCGCGTCGAACACCGGCCCGTATTGCGTCGGCGGCACGATCTCGCTCTCCACGCCGACGGTTTCGGGCGCCACATATTCGTGGACCGGTCCGAACGGTTTCACGTCCGCACTCCAGAACCCGACCCGCTCGAGCGCCACGACCGCGGATGCCGGCACGTACTCCGTGACCGTCACCGTCAACAACTGCACCTCCGCCGCCGGAACGACGAGCGTCGTCGTCAACACGATTCCGGCGACGCCGACCGCCTCGAACACCGGTCCGTATTGCGTCGGCGGCACGATCGCGCTTTCCACGCCGACCGTTTCCGGCGCCACGTACGCGTGGACCGGCCCGAACGGCTTCACCTCGGCCCTGCAGAACCCGACCCGCTCGAGCGCCGCGACCGCCGATGCCGGCACGTACTCCGTGACCGTCACGGTCAACGGCTGCACCTCGGCCGCGGGCAGCACGTCGGTCGTCGTCAACACGATCCCGGCGACGCCGACCGCGTCGAACACCGGCCCGTATTGCACCGGCGGCACGATCTCGCTCTCCACGCCGACGGTCTCCGGCGCGACGTACGCCTGGACCGGTCCGAACGGCTTCACGTCGGCCCTGCAGAACCCGACGCGCTCGAGCATCACGACCGCTGATGCCGGCACCTACTCCGTCACGATCACGGTCAACGGTTGCACCTCGGCCGCGGGCACGACCTCCGTCGTCGTCAACGCCACGCCCGCCACGCCGACCGCGTCGAACACCGGTCCGTATTGCGCCGGCGGCACGATCTCGCTCTCCACTCCGACCGTCTCCGGCGCGACGTATGCGTGGACCGGCCCGAACGGCTTCACCTCAGCCCTGCAGAACCCGACGCGCTCGAGTGCCACGACCGCGGATGCCGGCACGTACTCCGTCACCGTCACGGTCAACGGCTGCACCTCGGCCGCCGGCACGACGAGCGTCGTCGTCAACCCGATCCCGGCGACGCCGACCGCATCGAACGGCGGACCGTACTGCGAAGGCGGCACGATCTCGCTCTCGACGCCGACCGTCTCCGGCGCCACCTACGCGTGGACCGGCCCGAACGGCTTCACCTCGGCGCTGCAGAATCCGACCCGCTCGAGCATCACGACCGCCGACGCCGGCACGTACTCCGTCACGATCACCGTCAACGGCTGCACCTCGGCCGCGGGCACGACCAACGTCGTCGTCAACGCCACGCCTGCCACGCCGACCGCCTCGAACGGCGGACCGTATTGCGAAGGCGCGACGATCGCGCTCTCCACTCCGACCGTCAGCGGCGCGACGTACTCGTGGACCGGCCCGGCCGGCTTCACCTCGTCCGCGCAGAATCCGACGCGCTCCAGCGCCACCACCGCGTTCTCCGGCACCTACTCCGTCACCATCACCGTGAACGGCTGCACCTCGGCCGCCGGCACGACGAACGTCGTCGTCAACGCGACGCCCGCGACACCGACCGCCAGCAACGGCGGCCCGTATTGCGAAGGCGCCACGATCGCGCTCTCCACGCCGACCGTCTCCGGCGCCACGTATTCGTGGACCGGTCCGAACGGCTTCACCTCGGCTCTCCAGAACCCGACGCGCTCAAGCGCCACGATCGCTGATGCAGGCGCGTACTTCGTGACCGTCACGGTCAACGGCTGCACCTCGGCCGCCGGCTCGACGACCGTGGTCGTCAATCCGATCCCGGCCACGCCGACCGCCTCCAACGGCGGCCCGTACTGCGAGGGCGCCACGATCTCGCTCTCCACTCCGACGGTCTCCGGCGCGACGTACTCCTGGACCGGCCCCAACGGCTTCACGTCCGCACTGCAGAACCCGACGCGCTCGAGCGCGACGACCGCCGACGCGGGCACGTACTTCGTGACCGTCACGGTGAACGGCTGCACCTCGGCCGCCGGCTCGACGACCGTCGTCGTCAACCCGACTCCCGCCACGCCGACCGCCAGCAACGGCGGTCCGTATTGCGAAGGCGCGACGATCGCGCTCTCTACTCCGACTGTCTCCGGTGCCACGTATTCGTGGACCGGTCCGAACGGCTTCACGTCCGCACTGCAGAACCCGACGCGCTCCAGCGCAACGGTTGCGGATGCAGGCGTCTACTCGGTGACCATCACGGTGAACGGCTGCACCTCGGCCGCCGGCTCGACGACCGTCGTCGTCAACCCGATTCCGGCCACGCCGACTGCCTCCAACGGCGGCCCGTATTGCGAAGGCGCGACGATCGCACTCTCCACGCCGACGGTCTCCGGCGCCACGTACGCATGGACCGGCCCGAACGGCTTCACGTCCGCACTGCAGAACCCGACGCGCTCCAGCGCCACGACCGCTGATGCAGGCGCGTACTTCGTGACCGTAACGGTCAACGGCTGCACCTCGGCCGCCGGTTCGACGACCGTCGTCGTCAACCCGACTCCGGCGACACCGACCGCCAGCAACGGCGGTCCGTATTGCGAAGGCGCGACGATCGCGCTCTCCACGCCGACCGTCTCCGGCGCCACGTATTCGTGGACCGGTCCGAACGGCTTCACCTCCGCACTGCAGAACCCGACGCGCTCCAGCGCCACGACTGCCGATGCAGGCACGTACTTCGTGACCGTCACGGTGAACGGCTGCACCTCGGCTGCCGGTTCGACGACCGTCGTCGTCAACGCGACGCCCGCCACGCCTACCGCCTCGAATGGCGGCCCGTATTGCGAGGGCGCGACGATCGCGCTTTCCACTCCGACCGTCTCCGGTGCCACGTATTCGTGGACCGGTCCGAACGGCTTCACCTCCGCTCTCCAGAATCCGACGCGCTCCAGCGCGACGACCGCCGACGCGGGCACCTACTTCGTGACCGTCACGGTGAACGGCTGCACCTCAGCCGCCGGCTCGACCACCGTCGTCGTCAGTCCGATCCCGGCTACGCCGACTGCATCCAACGGCGGTCCGTACTGCGAGGGCGCGACGATCGCGCTCTCCACGCCGACCGTCTCCGGCGCCACGTATGCGTGGACCGGTCCGAACGGCTTCACGTCCGCACTGCAGAACCCGACGCGCTCCAGCGCCACGACTGCTGATGCGGGCACGTACTTCGTCACTGTCACGGTCAACGGCTGCACCTCGGCCGCCGGTTCGACCACTGTCGTCGTCAACGCGACGCCCGCAACTCCGACTGCATCGAACGGCGGTCCGTATTGCGAGGGCGCGACGATCGCGCTTTCCACTCCGACGGTTTCCGGCGCGACGTACGCGTGGACCGGCCCGAACGGCTTCACGTCGGCACTGCAAAACCCGACGCGCACCAACGCCACGACCGCTGACGCGGGTACGTACTCCGTCACCGTCACGGTGAACGGCTGCACCTCGGCTGCCGGCACAACGAACGTCCTCGTCAACGCGACGCCTGCAACTCCGACCGCATCGAACGGCGGACCGTACTGCGAAGGCGCCACGATCGCGCTCTCCACGCCCACCGTCTCCGGCGCCACCTACGCGTGGACCGGCCCGAACGGCTTCACCTCGGCGCTGCAGAACCCGACCCGCACCAACGCCACGACCGCGGACGCCGGCACCTACTCGGTAGTCATCACCGTCAACGGCTGCAGCTCTGCGGCCGGCACGACGAACGTCATCGTCAACACGACGCCGGCGACACCGACCGCCAGCAATGGCGGCCCGTACTGCGAAGGCGCGACGATCCAGCTCTCCACGCCGACGGTCAGCGGCGCGACGTACGCCTGGACCGGCCCGAACGGCTTCACGTCGGCACTGCAGAATCCGACGCGCACCAACGCCACAACCGCGGACGCCGGCACCTACTCGGTGGTCATCACCGTCAACGGCTGCAGCTCCGCGGCCGGCACGACCAACGTCGTCGTCACCGCGACGCCGGCAACACCGACCGCCTCGAACGGCGGCCCGTACTGCGAAGGCGCCACGATCGCGCTCTCCACTCCGACGGTTTCCGGCGCGACATACGCGTGGACCGGCCCGAACGGCTTCACTTCAGCACTGCAAAACCCGACGCGCTCCAACGCAACGACCGCCGATGCGGGCACGTACTCCGTGACCGTCACGGTGAACGGCTGCACGTCAGCCGCGGGCACGACCAACGTCGTCGTCAACGCGACACCGGCCACGCCGACTGCGTCGAACGGCGGCCCGTACTGCGAAGGCGCCACGATCGCGCTCTCCACGCCGACCGTCTCCGGCGCCACGTACGCGTGGACCGGCCCGAACGGCTTCACGTCGGCACTGCAAAACCCGACGCGCACCAGCGCAACGACGGCTGATGCGGGCACGTACTCGGTGACCGTTACGGTGAACGGCTGCACTTCGGCGGCGGGCACGACCAACGTCGTGGTCAACGCGACACCGGCCACCCCGACTGCGAGCAACGGCGGCCCGTACTGCGAAGGCGCCACGATCGCGCTCTCCACGCCGACCGTCTCCGGCGCCACGTATTCGTGGACCGGCCCGAACGGCTTCACGTCAGCACTGCAGAACCCGACGCGCACCAGCGCAACGACTGCTGATGCGGGAACGTACTCCGTGACCGTCACGGTGAACGGCTGCACCTCCGCCGCCGGTTCGACGAACGTCGTCGTCAATGCGACGCCTGCAACTCCGACCGCGAGCAACGGCGGTCCGTACTGCGAGGGCGCGACGATCGCACTCTCCACCCCGACCGTCTCCGGCGCCACGTACGCGTGGACCGGCCCGAACGGCTTCACGTCAGCACTGCAGAACCCGACGCGCACCAACGCGACGCCTGTTGATGCGGGCACGTACTCCGTGACCGTTACGGTGAACGGCTGCACGTCAGCCGCGGGCACGACGAACGTCGTCGTCAATGCGACGCCTGCAACGCCGACTGCGTCGAACGGCGGCCCGTATTGCGAAGGCGCGACGATCGCGCTCGCTACTCCGACTGTTTCCGGCGCCACGTACGCCTGGACCGGCCCGAATGGCTTCACGTCAGCACTGCAGAATCCGACGCGTACCAACGCAACGACCGCCGATGTGGGAACGTACTCCGTCACCATCACGGTGAACGGCTGCACGTCAGCCGCGGGCACGACGAACGTCGTCGTCAACGCGACGCCGGCAACACCGACCGCCTCGAACGGCGGACCGTATTGCGAAGGCGCCACGATCGCGCTCTCCACTCCGACGGTTTCCGGCGCGACATACGCGTGGACCGGCCCGAACGGCTTCACTTCAGCACTGCAAAACCCGACGCGCTCGAACGCAACGACCGCCGATGCGGGCACGTACTCCGTCACCGTCACGGTGAACGGCTGCACTTCCGCGGCTGGCACAACGAACGTCGTCGTCAACGCGACACCTGCAACTCCGACTGCATCGAACGGTGGTCCGTACTGCGAAGGCGCGACGATCCAGCTCTCCACGCCGACGGTTTCGGGCGCGACGTATTCGTGGACTGGTCCGAACGGCTTCACGTCGGCACTGCAGAATCCGACACGCTCGAGCGCGACGACTGCTGATGCGGGCACGTACTCCGTCACTGTCACGGTGAACGGCTGCACCTCCGCTGCTGGCACGACCAACGTCGTCGTCAACGCGACGCCGGCCACTCCGACTGCATCGAACGGTGGTCCGTACTGCGAAGGCGCGACCATCGCGCTCTCCACGCCGACGGTCTCCGGCGCGACGTATTCGTGGACGGGCCCGAACGGCTTCACGTCCGCGCTACAGAACCCGACGCGCTCCAGCGCCACGACTGCTGATGCAGGCACCTACTCGGTCACTGTCACGGTGAACGGCTGCACCTCGGCCGCCGGCTCGACGAACGTCGTCGTCAACGCGACGCCTGCCACGCCGACTGCGTCGAACGGCGGCCCGTACTGCGAAGGCGCGACGATCGCGCTCTCCACTCCGACTGTTTCCGGCGCCACATACGCGTGGACCGGCCCGAATGGCTTCACCTCGGCACTGCAAAACCCGACTCGATCGAACGCAACGACCGCTGATGCGGGAACGTACTCCGTGACTGTCACGGTGAACGGCTGCACTTCCGCCGCCGGTACGACGAACGTCGTCGTCAACGCGACGCCTGCCACGCCGACTGCGTCGAACGGCGGCCCGTACTGCGAAGGCGCGACGATCGCGCTCTCTACTCCGACTGTCTCCGGCGCCACGTACGCCTGGACCGGCCCGAACGGCTTCACGTCAGCACTGCAAAACCCGACGCGCTCCAGCGCCACGACCGCCGACGCCGGCACCTACTCCGTGACCGTCACGGTGAACGGCTGCACTTCGGCCGCCGGCACGACCAACGTCGTGGTCAACGCGACACCGGCAACTCCGACCGCGAGTAACGGCGGCCCGTACTGCGAGGGCGCCACGATCGCGCTCTCCACGCCGACCGTCTCCGGCGCGACGTACGCGTGGACCGGCCCGAACGGCTTCACGTCGGCACTGCAAAACCCGACGCGCACAAGCGCAACGACCGCTGATGCGGGCACGTACTCCGTCACTGTCACGGTGAACGGCTGCACCTCCGCTGCTGGCACGACCAACGTCGTCGTCAACGCGACGCCGGCCACTCCGACGGCGTCGAACGGCGGCCCGTATTGCGAGGGCGCCACGATCGCACTCTCCACGCCGACCGTCTCCGGCGCCACGTATTCGTGGACCGGCCCGAACGGCTTCACCTCAGCACTGCAGAACCCGACGCGCACGAATGCCACGACTGCTGATGCGGGCACGTACTCCGTCACCGTCACGGTGAACGGCTGCACTTCCGCAGCCGGTACGACAAACGTCATCGTCAACGCGACACCTGCGACACCGACCGCGAGCAATGGCGGACCGTACTGCGAAGGCGCGACGATCGCACTCTCCACGCCGACCGTCTCCGGCGCCACGTATTCGTGGACCGGCCCGAACGGCTTCACGTCAGCACTGCAAAACCCGTCGCGCACAAGCGCAACGACCGCTGATGCGGGCACGTACTCCGTGACCGTCACGGTGAACGGCTGCACCTCGGCGGCGGGCACGACGAACGTCATCGTCAACGCGACACCTGCGACACCGACCGCGAGCAATGGCGGACCGTACTGCGAAGGCGCGACGATCGCGCTCTCGACTCCGACTGTCTCCGGCGCCACGTACGCGTGGACCGGCCCGAACGGCTTCACGTCAGCACTGCAGAACCCGACGCGCTCCAGCGCGACGACTGCTGACGCGGGCACGTACTCCGTCACCATCACGGTGAACGGCTGCACGTCAGCCGCCGGAACGACCAACGTCGTGGTCAACGCGACGCCGGCAACACCGACCGCCTCGAACGGCGGCCCGTATTGCGAAGGCGCCACGATCCAGCTCTCGACGCCGACCGTCTCCGGCGCAACGTATTCGTGGACCGGTCCGAACGGCTTCACGTCGTCCGCGCAGAACCCGACGCGCACCAGCGCAACGACCGCTGATGCGGGCACGTACTCGGTCACCGTTACGGTGAACGGCTGCACCTCAGCCGTCGGCACGACGAACGTCGTCGTCAACGCGACGCCGGCCACGCCGACTGCGTCGAACGGCGGACCGTACTGCGAAGGCGCGACGATCGCGCTCTCGACTCCGACGGTCTCCGGCGCCACGTACGCGTGGACCGGCCCGAACGGCTTCACGTCGGCACTGCAGAACCCGACTCGTTCCGGCGCCACGACTGCTGATGCGGGCGCGTATTCCGTGACCGTCACGGTGAACGGCTGCACGTCAGCCGCGGGCACGACGAACGTCGTGGTCAACGCGACGCCTGCAACGCCGACCGCTTCGAACGGCGGCCCGTACTGCGAAGGCGCCACGATCTCGCTCTCCACGCCGACGGTTTCCGGCGCCACGTACGCGTGGACCGGCCCGAACGGCTTCACGTCAGCACTGCAGAACCCGACGCGCACCAGCGCAACGGTTGCTGATGCAGGCATCTACTCGGTGACCGTCACCGTCAACGGCTGCACCTCGGCGGCCGGCACGACCAACGTCGTCGTGAACGCAACGCCCGCGACGCCGACCGCCAGCAACGGCGGTCCGTATTGCGCGGGCGGCACGATCGCGCTCTCCACTCCGACGGTTTCCGGCGCGACGTACGCGTGGACGGGCCCGAACGGCTTCACCTCGTCCGCCCAGAACCCGACGCGCTCCAGCGCAACGGTTGCGGATGCAGGCATCTACTCGGTGACCGTCACCGTGAACGGCTGCACCTCGGCTGCCGGCACGACGAACGTCGTCGTCAACGCAACGCCCGCGACACCAACCGCCAGCAACGGCGGCCCGTATTGCGCGGGCGGCACGATCGCGCTTTCCACTCCGACGGTCAGCGGTGCCACATACGCCTGGACCGGCCCGAACGGCTTCACCTCGTCCGCACAGAATCCGACGCGCTCCAGCGCAACGATTGCTGATGCAGGCATCTACTCGGTGACTGTCACAGTCAACGGCTGCACCTCGGTCGCTGGCACGACCAACGTCGTCGTGAACGCAACTCCCGCGACGCCGACCGCCAGCAACGGTGGCCCGTATTGCGCGGGCGGCACGATCGCGCTTTCCACTCCGACGGTCAGCGGCGCCACGTATTCGTGGACCGGCCCGAACGGCTTCACGTCATCCGCGCAGAACCCGACGCGCTCGAGCGCCACGACGGCTGATGCAGGCGTCTACTCAGTGACCGTCACCGTCAACGGCTGCACCTCGGCCGCCGGCACGACGAACGTCGTCGTCAACGCGATCCCCGCAACGCCGACCGCCAGCAACGGCGGCCCGTACTGTGCGGGTAGCACGATCGCGCTCTCCACGCCGACGGTCTCCGGCGCCACGTATTCATGGACCGGCCCGAACGGCTTCACTTCATCCGCGCAGAACCCGACGCGCTCCAGCGCCACGACTGCTGACGGCGGCATCTACTCGGTGACGATTACCGTGAACGGCTGCACCTCGGCCGCCGGCACGACGAACGTCGTCGTCAACGCGATCCCCGCCACGCCGACCGTCACCAACAACACGTCGCTGACCTTCTGCGCCGGCGGCAGCGTGACGCTCACCTCGAGCAGCGCGAGCGGCAACCAGTGGCGTCTCAACGGCAGCCCGATCGGCGGCGCCACGAACCAGACCTACATCGCCTCTGTCGCCGGTGACTACACCGTCGTCGTCACCACCAGCGGTTGCAGCAGCGCCGCGTCGACGCCCAAGACCGTCGTCGTCAATCCGAACCCGAACGCCACCATCACCGCGCCCGGCAGCGTCGTCTCCGGCTCCACCGGCAACGCCGCCAGCGTCGCGAACGCGGGAGCAGGGGCGACCTACGCCTGGACCATCAGCGGCGGCACGATCACGGCCGGCAACGGCACGAACGCCATCACCTTCACCGCCGGCGCCGGGAGCTCGCTCACGCTCAACGTCACGGTGACGACGAGCGCCGGCTGCTCCGATGCGAAGTCGGCGAACGTTCCGGTCACCACCGTGCCCCCGACCGTCACCGTCACGAGCGTGTCGCCGTCGCACGGCACGCCGCACGGCAACACGCCGATCACGATCACCGGCACCGGCTTCCTGAGCGGCGCCTCGGTCACGCTCGGCGGCAACGCCGCGACGAACGTCGTCGTCGTCAACTCCACCACCATCACGGCCAAGACGCCGGCGCACGCGGCGGGCGTGGTCAACGTCACGGTGACGAACACCAACGCCACCACCGGCACGCTCAACGGCGGCTTCACCTACGCGCAGCGGTTCGATCCGAACGGCGACAACGTCGTCGATCCGGCCGACATCTTCTATCTCGTCAACTACCTCTTCACCGGCGGCGCCGCGCCGATCGGTCTGGACGGCATGCTGTCGGGTGACGCGAACGGCGACGACGTCGTCGATCCGGCCGACATCTTCTACGCGGTCAACTACCTCTTCACCGGCGGACCCGAGCCCGACTCGATGGCGCCGGCGACCGACGCGGTCAGCCTGCCGATCGCCGGACGTCTCACGTTCGGCGAGGCGGTGCTGCGCGACGGACGCACGTTCATCCCGGTCATCTACACCGCGGCCCCAAATTCCGCCGCACCGCAGGCGATCTCGATTAGCATTCGCAACCTGGGTCCGGCATTCATTCACAAACCTGTGGGAGCGGAGATGCGCTTCGAGATCAGCAGACGCTCGGGAAGTGCGCTGTCGTATGTCGCGGTCTTCGACGAGCGGACGCCGCTCGTCCTCGACGCGCACGGCTCCGCCGTCGTCGCGGAGCTCGAGCTCACGGCGCGCAGAGGGACCTCCGACATTGCGCTCGATCCCGCATTGACCATCCTCGCGAATCGTGCCGGAACGCGGAAAGCGACCACGGCGAATGGACGGCTGCAGATCCCATGACCGCCATCGAAACGACCGCTCAGGCCAGAGTCCTGCTCATCGACGACGATGAGCTGATCGCCGGCTCGCTGCGCCAGTACCTGGCGCGGCAGGGCTGCGACGTCGACGTTGCCGTCGAGCATTCGGCGGCCACGACGCTCATGCGCTCGAACCACTACGGCGTCGTGGTCGTCGACCCCTATCTCACCGGCGCTGTGCACAAGGACGACGGCGAGATGCTCGATGACATCGCCACGCTGCAGCCCCGCGCGTCGGTGATCGTCGTCACCGGCTACGGCTCGCCGGAGCTCACGCGGCTGGCATCGGACGCCAAGCTCGCGCTCATCCCGAAGCCGCAGTCGGTCGTTGCACTCAGCGAATTGATTTTTGGCGCGTTACGCGCCGAGGCCTGACTTTAAGGAAAAGGAAGACACCTGATGAAACGGACACTGATTCTCCTGCTGCTCGCCCTTTTCGCATTTTCGACCATCGGAGTTGCCGAGGCGAAGACCAAGGCTCGGACGAGCAAAAAGAAAGCGGGCAAAGACGCCGTCATTGAAAAGACGGTGGACAGTCCCCTGAAAGCGGCACCTCGCATCAAGCCGCAGAGAAAGGACTCGAACCACGACGACAAGAAAGCCCCGGGGAAGCCGGGTCAGATTCAGGTCGGGCCGCCCGTTGAACGGCATTTGACGAAAGCCAGCGGCCGCAAGTTCGATCTCCGTTCCCTTCCGCACACGCCGCCGCCCGCGCGGGAGCGTCAGGAGCTGGAACCGCCGCCGAATACCGCCGTTGAAATCGAAACACCCGCCGGCGGAATCAGGCCGGAATCGTCGAGCCGGCCGAGGGCGGTGCCGACGGTCCAGGCGCCGCCGCCGATCGCCGTTTTCGAAGGCCTCGACCGGTTTAACTTCGGCGCGGGCAGTCCGCCCGACACGACCGGCGACGTCGGTCCGACCTACTACATCCAGGCCGTCAATACCTCCGTCGGCATCTTCCGCAAGACGGACGGCTTCCTCGAAGCGGGCTTCAGCTTCAACAGCTTCATGAGCCAGGGGAACTTCGGGAACCTCTGCGACACGAACAATTTCGGCGACCCGGTGGTCCTCTACGACACGTTCGAGGATCGCTGGATCATCACCGACTTCGCGTTCCTGACCGACGTCTCGAGCAACGTCCTTGCCCCCGCCTACCAGTGCTTTGCCGTCTCGATGAACGGCAACCCGCTCACCGGTGGCTGGAACTTCTACTCCATCCAGATCACCGACGCGCTCAATGACTACGAGAAGTTCGGCATCTGGTCCGACGGCCTTTACATGTCGGCCAACATGTTCTCCTTCGGCGCCGGCTCCTCGTTCCAGGGCTCCCGGGCGTGGGCCTTCAACAAGGCGCAGATGTATGCCGGCAGCCCGACCGTCAAGATCGTCACCTTCAACGTCGGCGGGGGTGACTTCACCGTCATTCCGAGCAACGCGCGACTGCAGACGGGAACGCCGCCGCCGGGCCGCCCCAACCTGTACATCTCCACGTGGCAATTTCTCAACGCGGTGAACGTCTACAAGTTCCACGTCGACTGGACCAACCTCTCGTTGTCGACGTTCACCGGTCCCGACACGCCGCTCGCCGCCACGAGCTGGCCGAATGCCAACGTCGCAAACGCCGGGCAGCCCGGAACAGCTACGCTCCTGGACGTTCTGCAGATCCGGGCCATGGTGCAGAACACGTACACGAACTTCGGCGGAACGGAATCGTTGTGGGTTCCGCATACCGTGCGGAGGGCGAACACCACGGGACTGGCCGCGCCGCGCTGGTATCAGGTCGATGTCACCGGCGGTACGGTCGCTGCCGCGATCCCGCAAGCGGTGACATGGGACCCGGACGGGGCGAACATCACCAACCGCTTCACGCCCAGTCTCGCTCTCGACCGCGCAGGCAACATGGCCCTGGGCTACAGCGTGTCGAGCGCCTTCAACGCGACGACCTGCCCCGCCTGCTCGAATATCTTCCCCTCCATCATGTATGCAGGCCGGTTGGCTTCCGATCCGGTCAACACCTTCAGCAAGACCGAGCAGACGTTCTTTACCGGAACCGCCTCGCAGACCGGCTCGACACGCTGGGGCGATTACAGCTCGGTATCGCTCGACCCCGACGGCTGCAGGTTCTGGCTCACCAATGAATATGCGAACCCGGCCGACCAGACGTTCAACCATCGCTGGCTGACGAAGTTCGGCTCATTCGTCTACCCCGAGTGCACGCCGGTCGGCGCCGGCGGCACGGTATCCGGCACGGTGACGACCAACCCGGGCGGCAGCCCGATCGCCGCCGCCACCGTGATGCTCGGCTCGCGCTCGACCACCACCGACGGCTCGGGCAATTACTCGTTCACCGGCATCCCGGCCGGAACCTATCCGTCGATGAACGCGAATAAAGCGGGATTCGGCCCGGGCTCCGCCTCGCCGATCGCCGTGACCGACGGCGGCACCACGAACCAGAACTTCTCGCTGTCGAACACGCCGCAGAGCGCCTGCCTCACCGACACGACGCAGGCCGATTTCCAGACCGGTGTCTTCACCAGCACCATCGACATCAACGCCAGTCCGGGTGACGTCATCCTGTCGAACGCGCCGGCGATCGATCAGCAGAACACGGCCGGTACGACGACCGGCACCGGCTTCGGCACACCAAACTGGACCGGCCAGACCTTCATCGCAGGGGTGACCGGCACGCTCGTCAAAGCGGACATCCAGCTCTTCTGTAGCGGATGCGGAGCCACGCCCCCCAACCTCACGCTCTCCGTTCGCAACACGGCTGCCGGCTTACCGACCGGCGCTGACCTGGCCAGCGTGAGCATCCCCGGCTCGGCCTTCGCGAGCGGCGGGACCACTTTGTTTACGGCCACCTTTGGCGCACCGGCATCTCTGACTGCCGGAACGCAATACGCTCTGATCCTGCGGCCGGTATCAGCCCCGGCGGGGAGCGGCTACTTCTGGATTCGTTCGTCGCCCAGCACCTATGCCAGCGGTTCGCGAGTTCTTTCCGCGGATAGCGGCGGAACGTGGAGCACCGACACGACGCGCGACTACAACTTCAAGACCTACATGCAGGTCGGTTTCGCGGCGTCCGGTAACTTCACCTCCAGTCCGAAGGATTCGAACCCTTCGGGCGGACTGACGCCGATCTGGTCGACGTTTTCCTGGAACGGTTCGACGCCGGCCAATACCTCTCTCCAGTTCCAGATCGCCGGCTCGAACAACGTCAACGGACCGTTCAACTTCGTCGGACCGGATGGAACGGCGGGCACCTTCTTCACCACCTCGCCCGTCAATCTCCAGCCGCAGTTCTACAACCTCCGCTACCTCGAGTACAAAGCGTATCTGGCCAGCACAAACCCGGCCGTCACGCCGACTCTGAGCGACGCGACCTTCTGCTTCAACGACGTCGACTGCAGCAGCACCGTGGCCACCATCACGCCGACGCCGGCAGCGGTCTGCGCCGGCTCAACCGGCAACACCGCGTCGGGTCCCGCCGGCATGAGTGCCTACGCCTGGGGCATCGCCAACGGAACCATCACATCGGCCACGAATATCCAGAGCATCACGTACACGGCAGGCGCGTCGGGTAACGTCACCCTGAGCCTGACCGTTACCGCGCCGAACGGTTGCATCGCCTCCGGCTCCACGCCGGTGACCATCAACCCGATTCCCGCGCAGCCGGTGATCACGCCGGGAGGCCCGACCACCTTCTGCACGGGCGGCAGCGTCACGCTGACCTCTGATGCCGCGAGCGGCAACCAGTGGTACCTCGACGGCAACCCGATCGGCGGCGAGACGAACACCACGTACATCGCCACCGCGTCGGGCAGCTACACCGTCATCGTCACGCTGCTGAACTGCGTGAGTCAGCAATCCGAGCCGGTCATCGTCACCGTCAACCCGCTTCCGGCGCAGCCGACCATCACGCCGGTCGGCGGCACCTCGAGCTGCACCGGCAGCATCACGCTCAACTCGGACGCCGCCAGCGGTAACCAGTGGAACCTCAACGGCAACCCGATCGGCGGCGCGACCGGCACGTCGTACGGCGCCACGGCGAGCGGCTCGTACACCGTGACCGTCACGGACGGCAACAGCTGCAGCTCGACGTCCGCTCCGGTCGTCCTCGACATCGGCACCACGCCGCCGGTTCCGACGATCAACGCCACCACCAACGGCACCGGCACGCAGGACCAAGCGTGTCCCGAGCAGCCGCTCACTCTCACCGCCACGTCGGCAGGGGCGACGTCGTTCCAGTGGTATTCGAACAACGACACGCTGAACGGCGAGACCGGTCCGACGTATCAGGCCACCGGCGCCGCCACGTACTACGTCACCGCGACGAGCGGCAACTGCACCACCGTGCAGTCGGCCGGCTATGTCGTGCAGAACCCGTCTCCGCACGCGCCGTTCATCACCTTCCGCGGTCAGAATTCGGCGGTGACGACGCTCTCGATCTGCGCCGGCAGCAGCCAGATCATCGACTCCGACAGCGCGACCGGCATCCAGTGGTGGAAGGACGGCGCGCCGATTCCGGGCGCTAACAGCCAGAGCTACACGGCTACGCAGTCCGGCGTCTACACCGCACAGCTCAACGCCCTCGGCTGCCACAGCCAGTTTGGCCGTAACGTCACTCTCACGGTCAATCCGCTCCCGCCGACGCCGACCGCGACGCCGGGCGGACCGACCACCTTCTGCGCCGGCGGCAGCGTCACGCTGACCTCCGACGCGGCATCCGGCAACCAGTGGTACCTCGACGGCAACCCGATCGGCGGCGCGACGAACCAGCAGTACGTCGCCACGCAGTCGGGCAGCTACACCGTCGTCGTCACCGTCACGGGCTGCAACAGCGCCCCGTCGAGCGCCGTCGTCGTCACCGTCAACCCGATTCCGGCGACCCCGACGATCACGCCGGGCGGACCGACCACGTTCTGCGCGGGCGGCAGCGTCCTGCTGACCTCGAGCAGCGCGTCGGGCAACCAGTGGTACCTCAACGGCAACCCGATCGGCGGCGCCACCAGCAACACCTACAGCGCGACCGCGTCGGGCAACTACACCGTCGTCGTCACCGCCAGCGGCTGCAGCAGCGCGCCGTCGGCCGCGACTTCGGTCACCGTCAATCCGATTCCGGCGACCCCGACGATCACGCCGGGCGGACCGACCACGTTCTGCAGCGGCGGCAGCGTCCTGCTGACCTCGAGCAGCGCGTCGGGTAACCAGTGGTACCTCAACGGCAACCCGATCGGCGGCGCGACGAACAACACGTACAGCGCGACTGCGTCGGGCAACTACACCGTCATCGTCACCCTCAGCGGCTGCAGCAGCGCCCCGTCGGCCGCGACCAGCGTCACCGTCAATCCGACTCCGGCGACCCCGACCATCACGCCGGGTGGACCGACCACGTTCTGCGCGGGCGGCAGCGTCACGCTCACCTCGAGCAGCGCCAGCGGCAACCAGTGGTCCGTCAACGGCAACCCGATCGGCGGCGCGACCGGCAACACGTACGTCGCCAACACGGCCGGCGACTACAGCGTCGTCGTGACGTCCGGCAGCTGCAGCAGCGCTCCCTCGGCCGTCACGACCGTCACCGTCAACCCGAATCCTGACGCCACGATCAGTGCACCGAGCAGCGTCGTCTCCGGCTCCACCGGCAACGTCGCCTCGGTCGCGAATGCAGGCGTCGGCGCCACGTACAACTGGACGATCGGCAACGGCACGATCACCGGCGGTACGGGGACTCCGTCGATCACCTTCACGGCAGGCGCCGCCGGCTCGCTGACGCTCAACGTCACCGTAACTACGGGCGCCGGTTGCAGCGATGCGAAGTCGGCCAACGTCACCGTCACCGTCGCTCCGCCGGCCGTCACCATCACGTCGGTCATCCCGCCGAACGGTCCGTTCTTCGGCGGCCAGCCGGTCACGGTCAACGGTACCGGCTTCCTCGCGGGAGCCACCGTCACGTTCGGTGGTGCGACGGCGACCAACATCGTCGTGGTGAATTCCACGAAGATCACGGCGAAGACTCCGGCGCACTCGCCGGGACCGGTCAACGTCACCGTGACGAACACCAACGCCACGAGCGCCACGGCCAACAACGCCTACACCTACAGGCCGCAGCAGTTCGATCCGAACGGCGACAACATGGTCGATCCGTCGGACATCTTCTTCCTCGTCAACTTCCTCTACCTCGATGGTCACGCGCCGATTGGTGCGATCGGGCCGATGTCGGGTGACGCCAACGGCGACGCCATCGTCGATCCGGCCGACATCTTCTACGCGGTGAACTACCTCTTCCGCGGCGGACCGCGTCCGGAATCGCGGACCGGCGTTTCGGCCTCGTTCGGCGCGTCGCTCCAGGGCGCGATCACGCTCGGCACGGCGCAGCTGCGCGACGGCCGCTACGTGATCCCGGTCATCGTGACCGTGGGCGAAGGCTCGGCGACACCGCAGGCGATGTCGCTCAGCATCACCCTCGACGGCAACGGCGAAGCGGTCATCCGCCGCGCCGGTGCAGCCTCATCGCTCCAGCCGCTGTTCGAGATCAGCCGCCGTTCGTCGACCGCGCTCTCGTACCTCGTCTCCTTCGATGACGCGACTCCGCTGGCCATCGCCGGCGGCAAGTCGGCGGTCGTCGCGGAGATCGAGCTCGCGCCGCGCGCCGCGGGTCGGATCGGCATCGATCCGGCGCTCACGCTCCTCACCAATGCGGCCGGAACGCAGTCCGCGACCGTCCGCAACGGCATGCTGAAGCTCCACGACACGACGCTCGGTAATTCCACTCCCCGCACTCCGAAACAGAGCACGAAGGGAACGAACGCAGAATGAATTCAGTGAAATCGACGCTACTCGGGACGCTCCTCGTCTCGATCTTCATCGGGCTGCTACCCACCGCTCCGGCGGTGGGTCAGCCCACTCCGCATGACATCGTCACCGTCGGCACGGTGAACGCCAGCAGCGGAGGAACCTTTGATGTGCCGGTCTTCATCAACGACCTTTCCGGCACGACGCTCGGACTCGATCAGCCGGCCGGCTCGCGCATCCAGTCGTACGGCATTCAGATCAACGCATCGAATGCCGCCTTCGTGCAGTCGATGACGCTGACGCGCGGCGGCATCACGCAGTCGCTCACGCCGACGTTCGAGAGCAATCCCTCGGCGCCTGGTGTGGCAAACCTCATCGACTCGTTCACCGAGGCGACGAACCTGATTCCGTTCACGCTCAACGGCGCCGCGCCGGGGAACCAGGTGGCCACGCTGCACGTCACGCTCATCCCGAACGTTCCCACCGGCACCGTCATCACGCTCACGCTCGATCCGATTGCCACGGAGCTGAGCAATGAATCGGGAACGCCGGCCACCGCGGAGACGGTGACCAACGGCCGCCTGCTCCTCGTCAACGGTGCGATCAACGTCACCGCCGCCGAAACCATCCCCACGCTCACGCAGTGGGCGCTCATTCTTCTCGCTGTCATGCTCGCAGCTATCGCCATTCGAATCCGTTTGTGAGGATCCCCATGAACTCCCGGAACAGCATCGCCGTCCTCGTCGCCTGCGTCGTCCTGTGCGGTTTCCTGCCGTCGGTCGCGCAGGCGGCGTCGGACTCCATCACCGTCGGTACCGTCACTGCCACCTCGACGAATGTCGACGTCCCGATTTACATCCGCGACGTCTCCACCACGCCGCTGGGCATGGACCAGCCGACGGGCTCGAAGATCCAGTCGTTCAGCATCAAGGTGACGTACGCGCCGTCGGCGGCCATCCAGTCGATCTCGATTGCGCGCACCGGCATCACCTCGTCGCTCTCGCCGTCGTTCGAGTCGAAGCCGTCGACGTCGAACTCGATCTCGATTCTCGCCACCTTCCCGGAGTCCACGAATCAGATCCCGTTCACGCTCAACGCCGGATCGCCCGGCAACCTCATCGCGCATCTCTCCGTGCAGCTCAGCGCATCGGCCGCGCCGGGGACTTCGATCTCCCTCACGCTCGACCCCGCGGTCACGCAGCTCACCGACGCCGGCGGCAGCTCGGGGACGAAAGAGACCGAGGCCAACGGACGTCTCTCGCTCAATGACGGCGCGATCAACATCCCGGCGCTCACGCTTCAGCTCACGCCGTCGTCGCGCAACGTGAACCTCGGCGGCACGTCGAATCTCTCCGCGGTCATCAACATCGCCACCGGCAGCGCGACCACCGTCACGCTGCAGTCGTCGAACACCGCCATCGCCAAGGTGCCGGCCAGCGTGAACATCGCGGCCGGCTCCACCAGCGCCAACTTCGCCGTCACCGGCGTGGCCCTCGGCAGCGCGACGATCACCGCCACACTCGCGAACAGCGCGAGCGATACGTCGAGCGTCACCGTCGTTCCGGCACCTGTCGTCTGCACCGCGCCGCCGCTGCCGGTGCTCGCCGGTCCGGCGTCGTCCGACGCGGGCGTGCCGTACACGATCACGTGGGAGCCGGTGACCAACGCCACCGAGTACATGCTCGACGAATCGCTCGACCCGACGTTCGCCACCGGTACCACCACGCAGACGCTGACCACGACGTCGGCGTCGTTCACGCACAACACCGGCAACGCCCGCTACTACTACCGCCTCAAGGCGCACAACGCCGCCGGCTCGTGCAACGTCTTCTCCGAGTTCTCCACCGCCATCTCCGTGCTGATCAATCCGACGCCGGTGCCGCTCAAGCGGATCCTCGCGGTCGTCGGTTCGGTGCAGGGCGCGTTCGGCTCGTACTTCAAGACCTCCGTGCAGCTGTACAACCCGAAGGAGGTCACCGTCTCCGGCAAGATCGTGTTCCATACGATCGGCGTCGCGGGCACGGCGGGCGATCCGTCGATGACCTACTCGCTCGCGCCGGGAAAGACGCAGACGTATCCCGATCTCCTTCCGGCGATGGGCATCGCCAGCGGCCTCGGTAGCGCGGACATCATCGGCGACATCAACTCGCCGCTGCCGGTCAGCCTGGTCCGCGTCTTCAACGACGCCGGCGCCCTCGGCACCACCGGCCTCGGCGAAGATCAGCTCACCGAGGAAGAAGCGCTGCAGCCCGGAAGCACCGGCGTGCTGCTCGCGCCGTCCGACGTGACGAAGTTCCGTCTCAATGTCGGCATCCGCACGCTGGCCACGGGAGCCGCGCTGAACATCGTCGTCCGCGACAAAGACGGCGTCGTGGTGAAGAGCGTCGCGAAGAGCTTCGAGCCGACCTTCTTCACACAGCCGACCTCGGGCCAGTTGCTCGACGGCTACGCGCTGACCGGAGGCGAGACCATCTCGTTCACCGTCACCAGCGGCAGCGCCTTCATCTACGGATCGACGACGGACAACACGACGAACGATCCCAGCATCCAGCTCGCCCGCCCGGTTCTGTAGGGATTGGGGGTCGCATCTGGACAATTAACTTAACGCGTCGCGTTAAGTTAATTGTCCAGATGCGACCCCCTTAGCTTTTCCAAGACAACTGAATCCACGCGCTGCGCTTCGGCCACGTCGACACGCCGGTCGTGCCGGTTGGGCGGGCGGTCAGGAACGTGATGTCGGAGTCGAGGCCGTTCTTCACTCCCACGCGGATGCCGAGGCCGGGGAGGAAGAGGTCCTGGCGCGAGATGGTGATGTCGGTGGTGCGGAAGCCCTTGCCGGCGATGCGGTCGCCGACGTAGTTCAGGCGTCCGCCGATGATGAGGTTCGGCATCACGCGATAGAGCAGCATCAGATTGCCGAGGTACTTCGACGACACCGCGTTCGCGCCTCCGCCGCCCGGCACGCGCGGATCGAATGTCTCGGCGTACGACAGGTTCGAGCCCGCCTTCAGCTTCGTCCCGAGCTCCTGCGTCCATTCGAACTCGCCGCCCTGCGCCCACGCGTCGCCTTTCACCACCACGCCGCCGGGTCGGAGCATGTCGCTGAGCATCGAATGGAAAAGCGTGATGCGTCCGACGCGGCCGCTGTTGCGATAGACGTAGTTCAGCTCGGACGTCGCGTTCGTCTCGAACGGATAACGCGGCGACGATCCCGGCGCCGGCGGCGTGTAGAGCTCGAAGAACGTCGGCGGGCGGAAGCCCTCCGCGTACTGCGCCTTCACGATGTGCCGGTCGTTCACACGCCAGACCAGCGAGACGCGCGGCGTGAAGCGCGAATCGAGATCGCTGTAGTGGTCGTAGCGCGCGCCGAGGGTCAGCGTCAGCGCCGGGTTGACGTCGATCTGATCCTGCAGCACCGCCCCTTCGACATTGCGGTGCACATCGTGCGCGAGCAACACCGGATTGCCGGGTGGCGCGCCGGGCGGGGGTGGGGGAGTGTGGTACGCGTCGTCCAGTCCGGAGCGCGAGTAGTCGGCGCCGATGAGGAACGACTGTTTGTGCACGCCGCTCCAGGTGACATTCGCGGCGAGCTTCGTGAGGCCGCCGCTCAGGATGTCGACCGGTTCGGAGATGTCGTTGTGCAGATGCGTGAGGCGGACCTCCGCGTTGATCCCACGCCGCAGCTCGCGGTTGTACTTCGCCTCGCTGTCCCACGACGTTTCGTGCGCGTGCTGCGTGCCGGTCGTCGGCGTGAAGTTGCGATGGACGCTTTGCGCCGTCAGCGAGAAGCCGCCGTACGCGATGTTGCCGATGACGAACGTCCGCCCCTCGCGCGCCTCCGCGATGGTCGCTGGCGTCGGGATGTCGGTGCTGCGCAGCGCCGACGCGTTGATCGACCAGGTGACCGGCACGGTCGCCTTCGATGCCACGCGCGCCGCGCCGGTCGTCGCCGGATGCGGCGACTCGTGGCGCAGCAGCGCCCGCGTCCCCTGCTTGCGCGTGATGATGTTGACCAGCCCCATGAACGCGAAGTCGCCGTAGACGACGGAGCCGGGTCCGCGGATCACCTCGATGCGATCGATCTGCTCGACCGGAATCAGCAGCGCCGCCGTGGTGAAGCCGCCGTCCTGCCGTGCCACCGGAAGTCCGTTCAACAGCACCTGGATGTTGCCGGCGTTGAACGGGAAGTCGAGGCCGCGCACGATTACCGAGCTCGTCGCCCGGTCGGTCAGGACCGCCTCCATCCCCGGCACCAGTCCGAGCGCTTCGCCCGCGGTGCGCACGCCGAGCGCTTCGAGTTCGTCGCCTTCCAGCACCGTGACGATGCCGGGGACGTAATCGCTGTTGAGGCGCGTCTTCGTCGCCACGTCGGTCTCCTGCTGGACGATGTTCAGCAGGTCGGCGAGCTCCTTCTCTTCCGACTGGATGGCGAGCGCGGCGTGCGCGCAGAGCGTGAGCAGAACGGCGAACATCCACTTCTTCATACGACCTCTCCGGCCACCGTCTGTGCGGAGTCGATGCGCTGCCTGCTGCCTCGCATCTGGTCCGCGTGGAGCGCGTGGTTGCGGCCTCCTCGTTTCGCCTCGTAGAGCAAGCGGTCGGCGGCTTCGAGCGCCGACGACGGCTCCGCGTCGAGCGCGGGAATCAGGGTCACGGCTCCTGCGCTGATCGTCGCGGGGCAGAGCGTGCGCACCGCCTCGAGCATCGCGCCGAGGATCAGCGCCATCGCCTCGCCCGGCGTGTCGGGCAGCACGACGGCGAACTCCTCGCCGCCGTAGCGCGCGGCGAGATCGGACGTCCGTCGCGCCACGCCGCGCAGCGCCTGCGCGATCGCGCGAAGGCATTCGTCGCCCTTGGCGTGACCGTGCGTGTCGTTGAAATTCTTGAAGTGATCGACGTCGATGATGGCGATGGAGAGCGGCGACCCGCTGCCCGCGGCGCGCTTCCACTCCTGCGCCAGGAACGTGTCGAGCTGGCGGCGGTTGGCGATGCCGGTCAGTCCGTCGATCGACGCCATTCGCTCCAGCAGATCGCGCGCGCGCTTCAGCTCGAGATGCGTGCGGACGCGCGCCCGGACGATCGGAGGCACGATCGGCTTGATGATGTAGTCGACCGCGCCTGCTTCGAAGCCGCGCGTCTCGTCGTGCGTCTCCTCGCGCGCCGTGACGAAGATGACCGGGATGCGCGCCGTCCGCTCGTCGGCCTTCAACCGGCGGCAGACCTCGAAGCCGTCCATGTCGGGCATGACGACGTCGAGCAGCACGAGCTCGATGTCGTTCGCCGCGACCACCTCCAGCGCCTTCGTCGCCGAGGTGGCGAAGAAGAGCTCGTACTCGCCCTGCAGCAGCTCCGCCATGACGCGGATGTTCGCCGGCTGATCGTCGACGATCAGCACGCGCTGCCGTGGATTGGCGTTCCGCGTCATGACGCCGCCTCCGATCCGAGCTCCGTCTCGATCGACGCGAGGTGCACGCGCGCGGAGTCGAAGTCGAGGCGGTCGAGACTCTGCTCCAGCTTCGACAGCGGCTCATGGAAGCGCGCGCCGGCGGCCGCTTTCAATTCTTCGAAGCAGGTCATCGCGCCGAGGTTGTTGCTGCGCAGATGCTCGCCGAGGCGCTTCGTGATCGGGAGGAGCGGCACGTTCTCCAACGCATCCGGACGGGTCGGAGGACCCGTCCTACGTTCGTCCTCCAGAAATGCGTCGATACTCGCGCGCACCTCCGCCGTCGCCTCCTCCAGTTCATCGACCGTGATTGCTTCGCCCTTGCGCAGCCGCGACTCCAGCGCCGCGGCGATCTCCGCCACGCGGCGCGCGCCGAGCGTCGCCGACGAGCCCTTCACCGTGTGCAGCACGTCCATCGCTTCGCTCGTCACGTTCCCTTCGATCAGCGAGCGGAGGTGCGGAAGGACTTCGTCCATCTCCCGGCGGAACTCCGCAAGGAGGCGCTTGTAGAGCTGCATGTTTCCGTTCGTGCGGCGCACGCCGTCGGCGACGAGCAGGCCGGGCAGCATCTCCGTCGCATCTGCTTTCGGCGGCGCCGGCAGTTTCTGCTTCGCCGTGATCGGCTCCGTCGCACCGATCCACTTCCGCAGCACCGCGATCAGTTCCTTCTCCTCGATCGGCTTGGCGATGTAGTCGCTCATCCCCGCCTCGAGGAAGCGCTCGCGATCGCCGAGCATCGCGTGCGCGGTCATGGCGATGACCGGCAGGTTGCCGAACCGTCCGCTCGCCGCGCGGATCGCCGTCACCGTCTCGATGCCGTCGAGCTCCGGCATCTGGATGTCCATCAGCACGGCGTCGAACGATTCCGACGACAACTTCTCCATCGCCTGATACCCGTTGTGCGCCTCGGTCACGTTCAAGCCCGCCGCGCTGAGCAGCTCGCGCGCGACCTCGCGATTGATCTCGTTGTCTTCGACGAGCAGCACGCGCTTCCCCGGCATGAAGCGGACCGGGTTCAGCACCTCGCCCGTCTTCACGCGGCGCGGCGCCGGCGTGAGGATGTTCAGCACCGCGTCGTGCAGCATGGACGGACTCACCGGTTTGTGCAGCACCGCGTCGATCCCCTTCACGTCGGCCTGCTTGTCCGCGTACTCGCGCTCGTATGCGGTGACCAGGATGACCGGCAGCGGTGCCTGCGCCGACAACTTCGCCGCGGCCGCCGCGCCGTCGAGTCCCGGCATCTTCCAGTCGAGCACCGCGAGGCGATACGGATGTCCCTCGCGCGCCGCGCGCACCGCCTCCGACACCGCCGCTTCGCCCGACTCCACCGCTGTCACCTGACACGACAGCGAGCGCAGCATGTTCGTCAGCACCGTGCGCGCGCTCGCGTTGTCGTCGGCGACGAGCACCGGCAGGTCGCGGAACTCGTCCGCCAGTCTCCGCGTGCCGGTCGCGCCGCGCGGCAGATCGAACTGCGCGGTGAAGTGGAACAGGCTGCCGAGGCCGACCTGACTCTCGACCTGCAGCTCGCCTCCCATCATCCGCACCAGCCGCCGCGAGATCGCCAGACCGAGGCCCATGCCGCCGAAGCGGCGCGTCATCGTCGCGTCGACCTGCGTGAACGGCTCGAACAGCGTCGCCTGATGCTCCGGCGCGATGCCGATGCCGGTGTCGCGCACGGAGAAGCGCACTTCCGCGCGGTCGCGGCGCAGCTCCACCGGCGCGATCTCCACCACGATCTCGCCCGCGGTCGTGAACTTCAGCGCGTTGTTCAGGAGGTTCAGCAGCACCTGCTTGAGGCGAACCGGATCGCCGCGCAGCCGCCGCGGCACATCGACCATCGTGTTGAAAAGGATCTCCAGATTTTTCTGGCCGGCGCGCACGCCGACCACGTCGGAGAGCTCGGCCAGCATGTCGTCGAGATCGAAGTCGATGCGCGAGATCTCGATGCGTCCCGTCTCGACGCGCGAGAGGTCGAGGATGTCCTCGATCAGCTCCGCCAGCAGCCGCGCCGACGAGCCGATCTTGCCGAGGTACTCGCTGATCTTCGGCGACGGATCCTGCTTCGCCGCCAGCGCCGTCATGCCGAGGATCGCGTTCAGCGGCGTGCGGATCTCGTGGCTCATGTTCGCCAGGAACTGGCTCTTCGCGCGATCCGCGCTCTCCGCGTGATCCTTCGCCTGGCGCAGCTCTTCCTCGACCACCTTCTGCGGCGTCATGTCACGCGCGATGCCGTCGAAGCCTTCGAGGTCGCCGTCGGGACCGTACGCGCGCACTTCCGACAGCTCGATGTAGCGCGGCCGCCCCTCGGCGTCATTCACTTCGATCGCGTAATTGCGCTCGCTCTCCGATCCATGCGGCGGCGGTCCGAGCCTGGCCTGCACGCGGCTCATGACCTCGGGCATCGGCATGCCGAAGAGTCGCGTCGCCGCGTCGCTGAGGTAGGTCAGCTCGCCGCGGACGTTTCGCGCGTAGACGAAGTAGGTGCTGAGCGAGCCGACCAGGCGCTGGTACTTCCGCTCCTGATCCATCAGCTCATGCACCGCGAAATCGCGCTCCTGCCGTTGGCGCTGCAGCTTGACCAGCATCAGTACCAGCACCGCCCAGACCACCACCATCAACAGCACGACGGCTCCGGCGACGATGATCAGCTCGCGCCGCACGTCGCGGCTCAGTTGCACGAAGAAGCGGTCGCTGACGCGGAACGTGGCCACGCCGATCAGCTCGAACGTCTGCGGGTCGTACAGCGCGACCTCGGTGCGGAAGCCGCCTTCGTCGCTCGCACCGCGGCGCAGATCGAGCGAGCCTTTCTCCGCGCGGATCACGTCGTAGTCGATCTTCAAGTCGACGCTGCGGAAGAAGGGACTCTTCGTCTGCGAGTCGCGGAGGAGCAGCAATTCGTCGAGTGCCGTGACGAGATTGCGCACGCGATCGCCCCCCTCGGCCGAGCGGAGCGCGTTCACGATCGTGTTCGCCTGCGAGCGCGCCACGATGTCCGCCTGCGACACCGCCTCGGTCTGCAGGCGCGGACGCAGCACGGTGATCCAGTAGATCGACATCAGCGCCGCGACCGCCGCGGCGAGCAGCACGAAGACGACCGTGACGACGACGACGGGGCGCCGGTTCTCGTTCATCGGAACACCTTCGTCACCTTGAAGAAGAGCGGCTTGAGCGTGATGCTCGACGCGCCGAGCGTCGTCAGGTTGACGTACGGCCGGACCTGCGCTTCGACCGCGATCCCGCCGAGGACGCCGCGCTCGACGTGGCCCTCGAAGGGGGAGTAGACGATCACGTGATGATCGATGCCGTACTTGATGATCGACTTCAGCGTGTTCTGCGACGGCGACTGCGCCAGGAAAATGCCGGCCGGAACGCGGCCGCCGTAGCTGGCGAGCGAGATGTCGGAGGAGAGCTCGACGAGCACTGGCGCGCCGTGGATCGTGACCGCGTCCTTCGGATTGCCGGCAAACGACGCCGCGAGGTTGGCCGCGCGCTGGCGATCGTCGGTGTAGAGGAAGACGACGAGGATCTGGTCCTTCTCGACTTTCTTGCGATCGACGTCGACGTCGGCGCTGAGGAACGCGCGGAAGAGCCGCGCTCCCGCCTGCGCGCGAACGTCGGCGAGATCATCGCCCGCCAGCGGCGCACCGAGGCCGACCGCCAGCGCGGTCGCAAGTGCGAGGAGCCGTTTCATTGGACCAGTGCGGATTTTCGCACGCTCACCGCGTAAACGCCGCCGCCACTTCCGCCCGCACGCCCGCGGCGTCGCGGCGCAGCGCGGGCAGGTCGTTCGGCCGGAACGCGACGCGCAGCTTCTTCTCGTCGGCGAACAGCGCCGAGGCCTCGGCGGCAATGAGCGCGCACCAGGCGCGGCGGGCGGGGACGCTCTCGATCGATGCGGCGCGCGCGAGCAGCGTGTCGACCACGCGCGTCCGCAGCTGCGCGCGCTCGAGCGCTTCGCGATGTTCGCGCCGCGTCAGCCGCTCGCCGGCGTGGGGGAAGACGACCTCCTCGTCGACCGCGGCGCGCGCGGCGAAGAGGAGCTGCAAGGAGTCGATGAGATCGCTCGTATCGCCATGCGCATCGGCGATCGAGGAGATGACGCGGAGGATCTCTTTCGACTCCGCGTCGAGCTCAGCCACGAACGACGCCGGGGCCGGTTTTCCCTTCCGGATCGGCAAGCGTGCCTTAGCCATCAGACGGAGTATAGGGCGTCGCCCCTGTGTTAGCCTCGACCGGAATGGATGATGAGTCCGAATCGATGCATCCGGCGGTCCGCGGTCTGAAGACCGTATGCCGGTGCAACAACATTAAATACAAGACGATCGAGCGTGCGATCCGCGAGGGCGCCTGTACGCCGGCGCAGATCGCCGCGCGCACGACTGCGACGACCGGTCATTGTGGCGGCAGCTGCACGCCCGACATATTGCAGATGATCGCCGAGCATGCGCCGGCGTATGCCAAGCAGCGTCCGCCGGCGACGCCGGCCAATCCGAATGCGTGGTGGGTGAAAAAGTGAAAGTCGAATTCTGGCAAAAGCCCACATGAACGAGCTGTCGCAAGGCGGTCGCCTGGCTCGAATCTCACGGCGTGGAACTGGTCAAGCACGATCTGGCGAAGGAGCGGCCGAGCCGCGAGCTGCTGGAGCGGCTCATCGATGAAAAACATCTCGCCGACTTCGTCAATACGCGCAGTCCTGCTTACAAGGCGCGCGGTCTGAACGTCGACAAGATGACCAAGAAGCAGGCCATCGATCTCATGCTCGAGGAGCCGAACCTGATGCGCCGACCGCTCGTGCTCGCGGGACGCAAGGCGGTTTTCGGCTACGACCTCGAGCAGTACGAAGAGCTGGCGAACAAATGATTCCGCCGATCGGAATGGCCATCGCCGCCATGACCGTCATGCTCTGGATCATCTGGAGCGATATTCTGCGCACCCGCCGCCCGATGCCGATGCTCTATGCGTTGCGCATCGCGCTCTTCCTCATCGTCAGCGGAATCATGATTCTCAATCTGGTCCGCTATCCGAATTCCTTTGCCGGCGGGGCGAAGATTTTTGCCGTCCTGGTCGTGCTGGTGGGAGTGATGGGAGCACTTCATTTCGGAAGGAAGTTGGTCCTGAGACGCTGAAGGCAGTAACTTTTCAGTTCCGCAGTTGCTTATGTGTGGACAAGCGGAGCGGATGGCGTTATCATGCGCATCAGGGTCTGGCGTGGAGGTTGGCGGCTACCGAGCGGGAACTTGGATCTGTAAAGTCGCGGGGCCTGCAACTTCTCTCTCTCTCGATTCTCCACGGCTTCAACCAGACGAGGCGAGCCCCATCGCCTTGAATTCAGCGGTCGACCGCACGCCAGACCCTGCTTAGCCTTCGACGGGTCAGAGGACCCGTCCTACGTTTCAGGCTCGGCAAGCAGCTCTTCAATCCTGCGCGACAACTCCTCTTCCGACAGCCTCGTCGGCGTATAGAGGCGCACAAGGCCTTTGCGGTCAATCAATACGAACGTCGGTGTGGCCGAGGCGCCATAAGCGATATGACCTGCGGTGTCGATCGGCGCGGTCACACCGTCGAGTCCGCTATAGACCTCGCCCCATACTTTCGCGATCCGCTCTTTTTCCTCTACAGCCGTGGCCGGCTTTTCGTCGACCGTGCCGTAGAGACGCGTCGGCGCGATGAGCGCCAGATTTTTCGCGCGATAGCGCTGCCAGACGTGCGCGAGCGAAACCGATTGCGCCTTGCAGTCGCCGCAGCCCTGGGCCCATAAGAACAGCAGCGTCACTTTCCCTTTGGTGGAGGCCGGCGCGGCGCCGACGTAATTGCTCATGTCGAGCGGCGGCGCGACGCTTCCCTCCATCGTCAACATGTTGATGTTCTTCTGGATGCGCGAGCGCAGCGCCGGATCTTTCGCCTCGGCCAGTGCATTGTGGAAGTAGCGCAGTGCCGGTCCGCGTCCCTGGCGCCCGAGGATGAGGCGTCCCTCGACTTCGATCGCCGCGCCGAACGGCACGATCAGACCGTCCTTCTCCTCCGGGATCTGCTTGTGCAGCTCCGCGACATATCGGTCCGCGAGCTCCGGCTTCTGCAGCAGCTGCGCGCCGCGCGCGATCCAGCCGACGGCATTGAGATACTCGGCGTCGACGCCTGTATCCCGTTTGTAATCCTCGGCTGCCGCGATGCCGCTCGCGACATCACCCGCCGCGATTTTCGCTTTGACCAGTGCGACTAGATTCGCCGCGGAGGCCGATGAACAGACGACGAGCGTGAAAAGAAAGACGATTGCATTGCGCCACATGTCCTCTGCGACGCCGCGTGTTTCGGAAAGGTTACGTCGCCACCAATTCTAGAAACACCTCGTCGAACGCCACGCCGGCCGGCGGACGCAGTAGCGGACCGGCGAGCAGATCGCGCACCTTGCGCGATACCGGCGAGTCGAATCGATAGGCCGAGCCGCCGAGCGAGGTGAAGAGCGTCGCGGCGTGCCGGGCGAGCTCGCGGGTGACGAAGAGCTTGCAGTCGCGCACCTGGCGGCGGTAATCGTCGGTCGCCGGATCGGGCTCGATCGCCACGCACTGCCGTAGAAAGGCGCGGCATGCCTGCAAGGTCAGATGCAGCTCCGTCGCGCCGGTTTTCTGCAGCATCGACGCGCGCGGCGTGACGACGTCGTCGAGCAGCGACTCGGCGATCCCGATGAAGATCGCGGTGAACGAGAGCGTCGACCAGTGGCGGTTGTTCACGCCGTCGAGCAGTCCGCGATAGGCGAGCGGCGCGACGACCGGCGCGCCGTCGAAGCGGAGCGACACGCTCTCGCTGCTGCGCATGCCGACCGCATTCCATCCGCTTTCCACCGACACGTTCTCATTGCGCACCAGCCAGTAGCGAACGTGATCCGACTCGTCGCGCGCAGCGGCCATGAAGTAGTCGGCGTGCGTTCCCATCGAGCAGAAGCTCTTCACCCCCCACACGCGGCCGTCGCGTATCTCGGTGCGCGATTGCTTCACGTCGCCGCCCGCGCCCGGCTCCGAGTTCGCGACGCCGAAGCGCTTGCCGCGCAGCGCCTCGCCGAACGCCCAGTCGCGCTGCTCGAGGAACGACGCGCGCTCCGAGGCCGGCACGTGCCGCGGATCGATGAGGTAGTTGGCGAGCACCGAGGTGTGCATCGCCAGCATCAGCGCGGCCGACGGCGAGCCCTGCGCCAGCGTGCGCAGCGTCTCCAGCGTGCCGCCGAGCGTTTCGCCGAATCCGTCCGCCGCCTCGGGGACGTTGAGCAGAAGGAGGCCGTGCTCCCCGAGGAGCTCGAGGTTCTGCAGCGCGATGCGTCCCGCGAGGTCGTGCTGCGGCTCAGCGGCGGCGAGGTGCGGGACGAGCGACGCGGCGGCGTCGAGTGCGCGGCGCGGTTCGGCGAGCGTGTCGTTCCTGATCAAGGATGTCCTCCAGGGTGGTTTTTTCGAGGATCTCCGCCACGGCATCGCGCACGCGGCGGAAGAGCGTCTGGAATGCGGATGAAGCTTCGAGCGGGCCGGGCTGATAGAAGTAGCGGCTGACGCTGCGCGTCGGCGCGAGCGGCCCGTCGACCACGCGCACCACGTCGGCGATCGCGATCTCCGCCGCCGGCTTCGCCAGCCGGAACCCGCCCTCCGCCCCACGGCGCGAGACGACGATGCCGGCGGTCGTGAGCCGCCGCAGGATCTGTTCGAGGTAGGAGACCGGGATGTCGTACCGCGCCACGACCTCCTGCCGCTTGCACCATTCGCCGCCGGAGTCGCCGATGGCGAGCAGGGCCAGGCAGGCGTATTCGCTGGCGGTGGTCATGTGCATGGGGAGAATGCTCTGTTTGTTGATCGTATTTGTCAACAATGGCGCCGCCCGCCCCGGACAGATAGCGGATAGCAGATAGCAAGGGCGACAGCGGGTTGCTATCTGCTATCCGCTATCTGTGATGGGCGGGAGGTAGCATCTCCACGTGATCGCCCTCATCATCCCCGCTCTCGACGAAGAAGACGCCATCGGCGCCGTCGTCGCCTCCATCGACCGCACGCTCGTGCGCGACGTGATCGTCGGCGACAACGGAAGCCGTGATGCGACGGCGGAGGTTGCGCGGAGGGGCGGGGCGGAGGTGGTGCGGGTGGGGGAGCGGGGATATGGGGCGGCGTGCGCGGGGGCGCTCGGCGCACTGGCGGATGACGTCGACGTCGTCGTCTTCATGGACGCGGACGGTTCCGACGACGCGGGCGAGATGCGCGCGCTGCTCGCGCCGATCCTCGACGATGCGGCCGACCTCGTCATCGGCGCACGCGTCCATGTCGAGCGCGGCGCGCTCACGCCGCAGCAGCGTTTTGGCAACTGGCTGGCAACGACCCTCATCCGCATGCTCCACGGCCACCGCTACACCGACCTCGGGCCGTTCCGCGCCATCCGCCGCGAGCTCCTCGACCGCATCGACATGCAGGACCGCCGCTACGGCTGGACGGTGGAGATGCAGATCCGCGCGCTTCAGCTCGGCGCGCGCGTCGCCGAGGTGCCGGTCCGCTATCGCAAGCGCGTCGGCAAATCAAAAATCAGCGGAACTGTGACAGGAGTCATCAAGGCGGGGTGGTGGATCGTATACACGATCGTTAAGTATTCAAGCAGATGAAACGTCTCCTCCTCGTCCTCCTCGTTTCCTTCTCCGCGAGCGCCGCGACCTTCATCGTTGCGCCCGACTCCACGATGATCGTGGTCTCCAATGCGATCGTCGTCGCCACCGCGGGCGAGTCGCATGCGCGCTGGGCGCCGGGCGGGTGGATCGAGACCGTGACCACGATGCATGCGGACGAGGTGATCAAGGGGCGGGTCGGCGAGACGTTCGAGGTCGTCGAGCTCGGCGGGACGGTCGACGGCATCACCTATCTCGTCGCCGGTGCGCCGCGCTACGCGCCGGGCGAGCGCGTGCTGCTGATGCTGGAGACGAACGACCGCGGCGACTGGGCGGCGAAGAATATGGCCGTCGGGAAGTTCGCGTTCGATGGCGATCTGCTGCTGCGCGATGCGTCGGAGATCGTCGGGTGGGACATCACCGGCGCGCCGCATGTCGAGCGGGCGCGCCGCGCGGAGCCGTTTCTGCGCTACGTGCGCGACATCGCGCGCGGCGAGGCGTCGAGCGCCGACTACTTCGTCGACGCGCGACAGGCGGGGGCGCCTGTCGTACACAGCGACGCTAATCCCTCCATCAACAGCTATCTCCTTCAGTCCGCCGGCTTCTCGATGGGGCCGCGCTGGCCGAGCTTTCCGGTCGTCTTTCTCAGCCACGGCTCGCAGCCGGGCGCGGTGAACGGCGGCATCACCGCACTGCAGCGCGGCCTCGCCGCGTGGACGAACGACGGCAGCTCGAGCGTCGTCTACCAGTACGGCGGCATCACCGCGATCGCGTCGACCGGCTTCAAAGCAGGACGCAACGACGGCGTGAACACGGTGCAGTTCAATGATCCGTCGAACGAGATCAACGGCTCGTTCTCGCCGACCACCGGCTCGACGCTCGCCATCGGCGGCGCGTGGTACGGCGGCTCGACGCACACGTTCGGCGGCGAGACGTTCTTCTCCATCGGCGAGGCCGATCTCGTGGTGCAGGACGGAATCACCGGAGCGGGCCTGACCGGCAACGGCTTCGATCACGTCCTCGCGCACGAGCTCGGCCACACCCTCGGCTTCCGCCACTCCGACCGCACGCCGAGCGACACCGCCGCCTGCGCGCCGCCGCTCAGCTGCTCGAGCACGGCGTTGATGAACTCCAGCGTCGACTTCAACTTCGATGCGACCGGCGCGAACCTGCAGTCGTGGGATCGCGAAGCGGTCGCCGCGGTCTACGGCGTCGCCTCGAACGGCGGGGGCGGAGGTGGTGGGGGCGGGGGCGGTGGTGGTGGGGGAGGAGGAAGCTGCACCCCTCCATCGATCACCACGCAGCCGCAATCGAGCAGCATCAATCGCGGACAGAGCGTCACGCTCTCCGTCGCCATCAGCACCGACGTCGTCGCGACGTTTCAGTGGTACGCCGGCGCGACCGGCAACACCTCGGCGCCGGTGAGCGGCGGGACGAACGCCGCGGTCGTGGTCTCGCCGACGCAGACGACGTCGTACTGGGTGCGCGTCTCGAACGGCTGCGATCCGAGCGCCGACAGCAGCGCGGCGATCGTCACCGTGAACGGCTGCCCCGGCGTGACCATCAACTCGATCACCTCATCGACCTCGATCGTGCAAGGGAAGAGCGTCACGCTCACCGTCGACGCGAGCGGCGGCACTGGAGTCAGCGTCCAGTGGTACGCGGGAGTGCCGGGCGACGTCACGCATCCGCAGCAGGCCGGCGCGAGCATCGTGGTGCAACCGCAGACGACGTCGACCTACTGGGTGCGCGCCACGAACTCCTGCGGCGCGAGCGTCGACAGCGCGCCGGTGATCATCACCATCACGCCGTGCGATCCGCCGGCGTTCGTCATTCAACCGCACGGCGGAAGCATCGTCGCCGCGAGCACGGCGGTGGTGATCGCCGAGGTGAATGGGACCGCGCCGCTGCACCACCAATGGTTCGCCGGACATGCGGGCGACACCTCGACGCCGGTCGGCAGCGATTCATCGACGCTGTCGGTGGCCAACCTCGGTCAGACCACGACGTACTGGCTGCGCGTCACGAACGATTGCGGCACGATCAACTCGCAGGAGGCGACGGTCGTCGTCGACGCTTCGTGCAGCGCGCCGTTCATCGTCGTGCAGCCGGCCGATACGAGTGTCGCTGCCGGCTCGAGCGTGCGGCTCAGCGTCGTCGCCACCGGCGACAACCTCACGTATCGCTGGTACGCCGGCGATCTCTTCGACTTCACGCATCCGATCGGCACGAGCTCCCCCGAGGTCATCACGCCGGTGATCACGGAGTCGCAGAGGTTCTGGCTGCGCATCGACGGAGCGTGTGGAAGCGTGAGCAGTGTCGCGGTGACGGTCACGCCGGGGATATCGCGGCGCAGATCATCGGGACACTGACCGATTTGTGATCCCCATTACGGGCGCATGTGCGAGGAGTACCTAAATTGGGGGTCCGGAGGGTCCAGGGTTGCGTTCCCATCATTCCCGCATTGCGGCAGCTCTCTGCCTGCTCACGCTTCTCGCCGTCGCCGCCGTACCGGTGCGCGCCGCGGTCGCCGTCGTCCGCTCCGACGAGACGATGGTCCGCCTGGCGCAGGCGATCGTGACCGGGACAGTGGTCGAGACCTATCCCCGGCTGAACGATCAGGGAGACATCGAGACCGTCACCCGCATCCTCGCCGAGGAGACGATCAAAGGGAACGTGCCGGCGGGGGAGATCCTCGATCTCGTCCAGTACGGCGGATTCCTGAACGACCGCTTTCAGGTCCAGTCCGGAGCTCCGACCTACGCCGCCGGCGCGCGCTATCTGGTCGTGCTCGATCGAGACGGCAGAGGCAACTGGACGACGTTCGATCTGGCGCTCGGACAATTCCGGTTCGTCGTCCGCAACGGACGCGAGCTGCTCGTGCGCGACACGAGCGACATCGACGGCTGGACCGAATCGGGAGAGACGTTTCATGACGTCGACCGTCCGGCGGCGTCGTTTCTCGCCCGCGTGCGCGACCTCGCGAAAAAGTCGCCCCGCGTCGCCGCGACGGCGCTGCATCCCGTGACGCAGGCGCTCGACTTCGACCTCAAGAACGTGACCACCAGCGCCGTCGGCAAATGGAGCGGCGCCGAAGCGGTGATGAACGACAGCGTGAGCAACACGCCGGCGACGGCCGACGTGAAAGCGGAGTTCGACGGCGAGTCGCGCGTCATCGCGGACGATCCGCACTCCATCGTCACCGGCACATTCGCCGGCGCCGGCGTCGTGGCCACGGCGTTCTTCGGCGGCGGCGGGAATTCGATGAAGAACGGCGAGACGTACGTCGCCATCACCGGCGAGGACATCGTGGTGAACGACGGCGTCTCCTCCGGCACCTTGTCGTCCGGCAATTTCCTCTCCGCGATGGTCCACGAGGTCGGCCACACCTGGGGCTTTCGCCACTCGAATCAGGACGGCGGCGGCGGCGCGTGCAACGCCCCGCTGCCCTGCAGCACGAACGCGATCATGCGCTCGAGCATCGTCAACGGATTGAACGGAAGCCTGCAGAGCTGGGACCTCGACGCGGCGAACGAGGTGTACGGCGACGGCACGCGCCAGGCCGGCAACACCGGGCTGCAGTACGTCCTGCCGCTCGGCGGGACCGGCTCGCGCCGCCCCTCGAACACGTCGTGGAGAATCTGGCAGAACGCCACCAGCTGCACCGCGCCGTCGATCAGCACGCAGCCCTCCGGCTCGACGATCAACTCCGGCAACCAGGCCACGCTCACCGTCGTGGCGGGCGGCACTCCGGCGTTCACCTACCAGTGGTTCCAGGGCAATCCGCCGTCGACGACGACGCCGGTCGGCAACAACAGCGCGTCGATCCAGGTCTCGCCCACGACGACGACCAACTACTGGGTGCGCGTGACCAACGGCTGCGGCAGCGCCGACAGCAACGCCGCGACGGTCACGGTGACGACCGGTTGTCCGACCGTCAACGTCGGCAACCCGAGCGCCACGGACCTCGGCAACGGGAGCTTCCAACTCTCCGTCACCGCGAGCGGCGGCAGCGGTCTCACGTTCGCCTGGTTCCAGGGGGCGAGCGTCGGCTCCGGCCCGCAGATCGCGACCGGCAATCCGATCATCGTCTCCGGCGTCACGCAGCCGACGAGCTTCTGGGTGCGGGTCACGAACAGCTGCAACAACCAGGCGAACAGTCCGCGCGTCGTGACCGTCGGACCGGCGCCCTGCAATCCGCTGCTCATCATCAATCAGCCGCAGAACCAGACGGTGCTGGCCGGCGGGACGGTGCAGCTGACCGTCGGCTTCATCGGCTCGACGCCGGCGACGGTGCTCTGGTACCGCGGCGCGCCGCCCGACACGTCGAACCTGGTCGGCTCCAGTCAGACCGTCACCTCGCCGGTCATCAACGCGACGACGACGTTCTACGCGACGATCACGAACGCGTGCAGCACCGTGACGTCGAACGTAGTGACCATCACGGCGACGCAGACCTGCATCGCGCCGTCGATCAACGGCGCGAGCGCCACGCCGTCGACCGCGCAGCCCGGAACGCCGGTCACGCTCGCCGTCGATGCGGCCGGTTCATCGCTGACGTATCAGTGGTTCCGCGGCGCGAGCGGCGACACGTCGAATCCGATCAGCGGCGCGACGTCGTCGACGTTCGTCGACACGCCGGCCGCCGCCGGGACGTTCCTCTACTGGGTCAGGGTCGGGAGCGGCTGCGGTACCGCCATCGCGAACAGCAACACCGTGACGGTGACGATCACGTCGCAATGCGTCCCGCCGACGATCGTGCAGCCGCCGAACAAGGAAGTCGTGTTCGGTGACAAGGCGACGCTGACGGTGACACCGCTCGCGGGCTCCGAGCCGATCCACTACTCATGGTTCCAGGGCGCGAAGTTCGACACCAGTCATCCGATCGGGACCGACTCACCGACGGTGACTACCCCCTCCGCCCTGACGCAGGACACGCAGTTTTTCGTGAACGTCTCCAACGCCTGCGGCAACGTCAACAGCGAGACGATCACGGTGAAGGTGAATCTGAAGCGGCGCCACGCGACGCGAAGCTCGCCCTGAATGAGGGGCGGACCGATCGAGCGTAAAATCGTCCGGACAATTGGAGGGTCCAAGGTGCGTTCCCATTTATCGCGTTTTGTGGCAGTTGTCTGTCTGTTCGCGCTGGCGGTGCCTGCGTTCGCCGTCACGTACCTCGTTCCTGAAGACCGGGAAATGATTCAACAGGCGGACGACGTCGTCGTCGCCACCGCCCTCCATTCCCATGCGGAGATCAGCGAAGCGGGCGGCATCGTCACGATCGCCGAGCTGCGCATCGACCAGGTTCTCAAAGGCCGGCACAACACCGGCGACACGCTGCGCCTGACGACGATCGGCGGACGCGTGGCCGACACGATCACGCTGATCCCGGGCGCGCCGGCCTACGTCGACGGCCGCCGGTACCTCGTCTTCACCTCCACGAACGGCCGCGGGGAGCCGACGACCTATCAGATCGGCCTCGGGCAGTTCGAGCTGAAGCGCGACCTGCGGGGACTCGAATACTTCGAGCGCGCCGGCGAGGTCACCGGCTTCGACGTGCACACGTGGGAGGCCTACGTCGATCATCCGCGCGACGCCGGAAAATTCCTGGCGTACATCCGCGGCATCGTCGCGCAGACCGCGGCGCCGGCGGGCGACTACACACTGCAGCCGGAGCAGCTCTCCCTTCCGAAGACGCCGAATGTGAGCGCCGACGCGTTCACCGTCACCAGCTACATGCTCCTCTCCAACGGCAAGGGCCTGCGCTGGCAGAACCCGTCGGCGTCGATCGTCAACAGCGGCACGCTCGGCGGCTCGGTCGACGGTCCGGCGGCGGTGAGCGCCGGCCGCAGTGCGTGGAACGGCGACTCGAACTCGAACGTGGCGTACTCCAGCGGCGGCACCGACAACACGGCGGTCAAGGGCCTGACCGATGACGACGGCAAGAACGCCGTGCTCTTCGGCGATCCGAACAACGAGCTCGGTGGCGCGGCCGGACTGGGCGGCATCAGCCGCGCCTCGGCCGCCGTCTACCAGTTCAGCGGCGAGGACTTTTTCCCGACGCTGGAGATCGACGTCGTGCTCGCAAGCGGCGGAACCTTCCCGTCGCAGTCGTGCATCAATGCCGTCACCACGCACGAGATGGGACACACGCTCGGCTTCCGCCACGCCGACAAGAACGCCAGCGAAGGGCCGTGCGCTCCGCCGCTCGACTGTGCGAACAGCGCGATCATGACGGCGATCACGAACTGCGGCTTCAACAACAACCTCCAGACGTGGGACCACACCGCGGTCTCCACCGTCTACGGCACCGGCACGCCGACCTGCACCGCGCCGCAGATCACGACGCATCCCGCCGGCTCGACGATCACCGCCGGCAACCAGGCCACGCTCACGGTCGTCGCCACCGGCACCGGACCGCTGACGTACCAGTGGTTCCAGGGCAACCCGCCGTCGACGACGACTCCGGTCGGCAGCAACAGCGCGTCGATCCAGGTCTCGCCCACTTCGACCACGACCTACTGGGTGCGCGTCACCAACAGCTGTCCCGGCAGTGTCGACAGCAATGCGGCGACCGTCACGGTCAACCCGCCCGGCTGCCCCAACGTCAACGTCAACAACCCGACCGCGGTCGATCTCGGCAACGGCACGTTCCAGCTCTCGGTCAGCGCGAGCGGCGGCACCGGCCTCACGTACGCCTGGTTCCAGGGCTCGTCGGTCGGCACCGGCACGCAGGTCGGCACCGGCAATCCGTTCACCACGGGGGTCATCACCACGCAGACGAGCTTCTGGGTGCGGGTGACGAACGACTGCAACAACAATGCGACCAGCCGCAACGTCGTCACCGTCGGACCGACGCAATGCAATCCGCTGGTGATCATCAACCAGCCGCAGAATCAGACGGTGCTCACCGGCGGCACGGTGCAGCTCTCGGTCGGCTTCATCGGCACGACTCCCGCCACGGTGCTCTGGTATCGCGGCACTCCGCCCGACACGTCGAACCTCGTCGGCTCGCAGCAGACCATCACCTCGCCGGTCATCAACGCGACGACGACCTTCTACGCGAAGATCACCAACGCCTGCAGCACGGTGACGACGAACGTCGTGACCATCACGGCGACGCAGACCTGCAACGCGCCGGCGATCACCTCCGCCTCCGCCACCCCGTCGACGGCGCAACCGGGAACGCCGGTCACGCTCGCGGTCGACGCCACCGGCTCATCGCTCACGTATCAGTGGTTCCGCGGCGCGTCGGGCGACACGTCGAATCCGATCAGCGGCGCGACCTCGTCGACGTTCGTCGACACCCCGGCCGCCGCCGGGACGTTCCTCTACTGGGTCAAAGTCGGAAGCGGATGCGGTACGGCCATCGCGAACAGCAACACCGTGACGGTGACGATCACCTCGCAGTGCGTGCCGCCGACGATCGCGCAGCCGACGAACATCGAGATCCTCTACGGTGAGAAAGCGACGCTGACCGTCACGCCGCTCGCCGGCACGGAACCGCTGCACTACGCCTGGTTCCAGGGCGCGAAGTTCGACACCAGCCACCCGGTCGGCACCGACTCGCCGACTCTCGTCACCCCGTCCGCCCTCACGCAGGACACGCAGTTCTTCGTGAACGTCTCCAACCAATGCGGCAACATCAACAGCGAGACGATCACGGTGAAAGTGAATCTGCCGCGGCGCAGACCGGCAAGGAAGTAGCCCCCCCTCGTCCCCCTCTCCCCGCGCGGCGGGGAGAGGGGCCAGGGGTGAGGGGCGACGCGAACGCTAGATCGCTCCCATCTTCTTCTTCAACGAAGCAATCGTGTTCTCGTTCCGCTGCCCCTGCGGCAGTCCGTTCGCGTAATCGATCGCTTCCTGCAGCGTCTTGCGCGCGCTTTCCTTGTCGCCCTTCGCGAGATAGATGTCGGCGCGGTTGCGCAGCACCGTGACCTTGCGCGGGCCGTACACGTGCGCCAGCGCGCGGTCGGTTGCGGCGAGCGCCTCGTCGTACTTTTTCAGCGCCTTGTACGCGATGGAGAGACGCGACGGCGGGTTGTAGTCGTTCGGGAAATCCTTCTCCGACTGCTGGAGCATCGGGACCGCCTTCTCCGGCGTGCCGAGCTCCATGTACGCGCCGAGGCGGTGCGGATCGTAGACGGCGCGCTCCTCGGGGGTCTTCGCCTTCGCCGCTTCCGCGTCGAGGAACGCCGACCACTCCTCCGTCATCTTCCGCTCGCCCGCCTCGTCTTTCAGCACGGAGCGCGCGGCGAGCAGCGCCTGGTACATTCCGGAGCGATCGTCGCCGGAGAGCGGGATCTTCGGATCGGCCATCGACTCGCGCGTCGCCTTTTCGAAGTACTCGATCGTCTCCGCTTTCGACGGGATCTCCGCGGCGCAGCCGAGTCCCGTCGCCGCGACATTCGCGCCCGACATCGTGCCGCGCAGCCGCGGATAGGCGTCCTGCGCGAACGCGACGCAGCGGTCGTTGTCGCGATGCATCGCCAGCGCGGTGATGTACGACTCCGACGCGCGGCCATAGCGCGGCCAGTTCTTCGGTGCCTTCGCCAGCGCCATCTCGTACGACTTGATCGCCTCGCCGTTGAGCCCCTGCGACGCGTATTTGTCGGCCGACGTGAGCAGCGTGTCGGCCTCCGACTTCGCCTCCGGATTCACCGCGCGCCGTCCGTCGGCGAGCAGCTTCTCCAGCTGCGGTACCGTCGCGCCGCTCATGTAGCGCAGGGCCACCGACTCCTTCTTCGGATCGATGACCATCAGCGTGGGGATCGCCGGGATCGGGTACTTCGACAGGAAGGCCGCGTTACGCGAGTTCTCGATGTCCACCTGAAGCCAGACAAACTGTCCGGCGTACCGCTCGAGGCGCTTGTCGGTGAAGACGAACGCCTGCATCGAGCGGCAGGTGTGTCACCAGGGGGCCCACGCCTCGACGAAGATCGGCCGGTGCGAGCTCTTCGCCTGCGCGAGCGCTTTCGCGTAGTCGTCCTGAATGAAAGGGAGCACTTCGCGGGCCTGCGCCAGGGGCGCGAGGGCGAGTGCGGATAACAACAGCAGAGTCGTGCGTTTCATAGTTTCTCCTTCTACAACCACCGCGCCAGCCAGTCCGCGACTTCCTTGTAAAAATAGCGCGAGTTCTCGCCGTTGAGGATCCAGTGATTCTCATCCGGCCAGACGAGCAGGCGCGACGGCACCTGCATCCGCTGCACCGCCGACCACATCTCCAGCGTCTCGTTCATCGGGACGCGGTAGTCATGCTCGCCGACCGACAGCATGATCGGCGTCTTGAAGCGCGCCGCGAACCGGATCGGGTTCTGCTCCCGCCAGACCGCGCCCTGTTCCCAGGGCGGCCCGAGGTTCATCAGCTCGCGTCCGTAGATCGTGTCGGACGTGCCCCACTGCGATTCGGAGTTGGCCAGGCCGGCGTGACTGATGAGGCATTTGTAGCGCGTGGTCGACGCCTCCATCCAGTTCGCGAGATGCCCGCCATAGCTCGCTCCCGCCGCCGCCTGGCGCGTGCCGTCGATGAACGCAAAGCGCTTGACCGCTTCGTCCGCCGCCTCGTTGATCTCCTCGGCCGGCGTCTTCAGCGGATCGCCCTGGATGTTCTGCGCGAACTGCTCGCCGAAGCCGGTCGAGCCGGTGTAGTTGGTCAGGAGAATGACGTAGCCCGGCTTCGCCAGCAGGTGGTAATTCCACCGCAGGGAGATCTGGTCTCTCCACATGTTGGCGGCGCCGCCATGCATCAATACAAGGAGTGGATATTTCTTCCCCTCGTCGAATCCGGCCGGCACGACGAGCATGTTGTGTATTTTTCTGCCCTTCAACGAAGTGAAGTAAAAGTGTCTTGGCGACTGCCAGTCGATCGCCGCCGCGGCGTCGGTGGTGAAGTTGGTGAGGTTGCGGCGGACCGTTTTGTCGATGCGGATGACTTCCGCCGGATCGGTCGAACTGCCCCAGCGTCCGAAGAGGATCGTCGAAGCTGCCTTCTCCGGGATGACGAGATCGGTGTAGACCCCGCGCTCCGGATCGACCGCCAGCTTCACGTCGCCGCCGCTCGCCGGCACCGAGTAGATCTTCTCCAGCCCTGCATCCTCGGCCGTGAAGTAGACCGTCTTGCCGTCAGGCGCGATCGCGTAGCCATTCACCGAGCGATCGGAGCTCGCCGTCACCACGCGCCGGTTCGACATTGAAGGCCAGTCGAATGCCGCGAGCCGCGTCAGGTTGTAGACCTTCCCGTTGTTCGGCTCCCACAGCGTGAAGAGCGTCTTTCCATCGGGACTGAAACGCGGACGTCCGTAGCCGCCATCGGCATGCGCGATCAGCTCCGGCTCGCCGCCGCCCACCGCCACGCGATACAGATCGACCGCCACCTCGGCATACGCCGCGCTGTTCCGCTTCGTCGTTGCGTTGAAGACGACGGATTGCCCGTCGGGACTCCACGCCGCATCGATCTCATCGCGTCCCCCTTCACCTCCGCGTCCGCTGAAGCCCGTCTCCAGGACGAGTTTCGTCCCCGCCAGCAGGTCATGTGGCACAGACACTCCTGTCTGTGCGAGCAGTTGCACGGCCAGATGCGTCTGCTGCTCGTCGAGCCAGCGGTCCCACTGCCGCACCGGGAACGAGGTGTAGACGCGGACGTTGTACTTGCGGTCCTTCCGCTCCTTCACCAGCTTGCGATTCGCCTCGTCGTCCGCCGCGCCGGGCCAGACGCCGGTGACGTAGAGGATCGCGTTGCCGTCCGGCCGGAACTGCGGAGCGCGTGCGCCGGTGGCCGCGCTGGTCACGCGCTGCGCCTCGCCGCCGTTCGCGACGTCGAGGACGTAGACCTGCGCCGCGTCATCCCCTTCGCGCTTCGTGGAGAAGGCGATGCGGTGACTGTCCGGCGCCCACGTGACGTCGCTCTCCGACGCCTTGGTGAACGTGATCTTGCGCGGCTTCGCGCTGCCGTCGGCGGGCACGAGCCAGAGATCGGAGGTCTGCTCCTTCTCGTCGTACGCCGGCTCGGTGACCGAGGTGATGACCCACTTGCCGTCCGGACTCACCGCCGGGGCGCCGACGCGCTTCATCAGGAAGAGCGCTTCGTGGGTTGGGGCTTGCTTCGCCGCGAGCGCGGCCGTGGAGCAGAGGAGGAGGAAGACTGGGAGGAGTTTCTTCATGACGCGCGACATCTTAGCCGCGAAGTCACCGGAGATCCTGCGTCTACGCGCAGGATAAACTGCACCACATGCGACAAACGGCCCTCATCACCGGCGCGTCGAGCGGCATCGGCGCGGATCTCGCCCGCCTCTTCGCCCGCGACGGATACGACCTCGTGCTGGTCGCGCGCAGCGAGGGGAAGCTGCACGAGCTGGCGAAGGAGCTCGGCGTCACCTCGACGGTGATCGCGGCCGATCTGGCGAAGCCCGACGCCGCGCGGATGATCGCCGACACGTTGATTGAGCGATCGATCAACATTGACGTGCTCGTCAATAATGCGGGGCTCGGCCTGACCGGTCCGTTCATCACGAACGATCTCGCCAGGGAACTGGAGATCATCCAGGTGAACATCGTCGCGCTGACGCAGCTCACGAAGCTGTTGCTGCCGGGGATGGTGTCGCGGAAGCGCGGACGGATTCTCAACGTCGCCTCCACCGCCGCGTTTCAGCCCGGACCGTTGATGGCGGTCTACTACGCGACGAAGGCGTATGTGCTGTCGTTCTCCGAGGCCATCGCCGACGAGCTGCGCGACACGGCGGTGACCGTGACGGCGCTCTGCCCCGGCCCGACCGCAACCGGCTTCGGCAGCGTCGCCGGGATGGAGGAGACGCGGCTCTTCACCATGCGCAAGCCGATGTCGTCGGCGAAAGTCGCGGAGATCGGCTACTTGGGGATGAAGAAGGGCAAGCGCCTCGTGGTGACCGGGATGATGAACCGCCTGCTCGTGCAGTCTGTGCGTGTCAGTCCCCGTCGCCTGGCGACGATGATCGTGAGGAAGCTGCAGGAATCGCGGCTCTGATCGCGATCTGCGCGAGGATCGCGCCGCATACATCGATCACTACATCGAATGGCGTCCCGGTGCGCGACGGCACGAACGACTGGTGATACTCGTCGATCGCCGCAACCACGATCGCGATCGTTACCGCGATCACCGACCAGCGCATCACCCACCCGCGTGCCTCGCCGCGCACGGCGCGAAACCAGAGCAGGGCGAGGATCCCGTACGCGGTGAGATGCGTCAGCTTGCGGATCACGAACTGCGTCATCTCGTACGTGAGCTCGGAGAGCGGATGACCGAGGATCGCCGTGGCGATCGATTGCAGGATGCTGCCGGTGTGCGGCGCGGAAAAGGCGTCGCTCGAGAAGACGAAGATGAGAGCGGTCCAGAGAAGGGCGGCGGCGTAACGGAGCATGGAGGCGAGGGAGTGCGGCGGTGGCCGCCGCACTCCCGAGAGATCTAGAACGACAACCGCACACCCAACCGTGCCGACGTCGGCGGCGTGCGCAGGACCGGCTTTCCGTAGCCCGGGTTCACCGGCGTCGGCGATGCGTTGTCCGACTCCTGGAAGCCCCAGCGCTGGTCGAGCAGCACCGGCCGTTGCGCATTGAGGATGTTGAAAATGTCGAGCAGGAGATTCACGCGCAGGCGGCCTGTCTCGATCGGATAGCCGAAGTGCACATCCGCCTCGTAGTTGTCCGGCGTCCGCCCCTCGGCGCCGCGCGTGGTCAGGAAGAACTCGTAGCGGCCGTACGCGTCGGAGTAGCCGTAGCGCGTGAGCGGCGTGCCGCTGCGCCAGTAGGCCGACGCGCCGATCGACAGCTTGAACGGCGACTCGTATACGCCCGACACCTTGAACTGATGCCGGCGGTCGTTCGACAGCGGGCCTTTGTTCGTGATCGTCGTCAGGTCGCTGCCGTTGGTGAAGAAGTCGTAGTAGTCGTACGCTGCGGAGATGTTCGGATCGGCGCCGACGTTCGTGAACGGCGCGTACTCGCCGTCGTAGTTGCCGTCGAGTTTGGAGAAGACGTACGACGCGAGCGCCTGCCAGCGATTCGAGAACCGCTTGGTCGCGTCGAGCTGCACGCCCTTGTACGTCCGCTTCGGCTTCGGCGCGACGACGGTGTGCGAGTAGTCGAGCGTGAAGACCTCTTTCATGATCCCTTCGCCCGGATTGCCGATGCAGTACGTGCCGTCGTCGGCGCAGAGGAAGTCTTCGATGACCCGGCCGTACTTGCGGTAGATGCCCTTCACGCCGAGGGAGAGGTTCGGGATGACCTCGCGCTCGCCGCCGATGATGTACTCGCTGAGGTACTGATTGCGGATGTCGGGATCGCTCGGCTCGGTGAAGCCTCCGAGGATCGCCGACTCGGTGCCGAAGTCCGCCTCGGCGTTCGGATCGGGGACGGTGCTGGTCGGGCTGTAATTGATGATGCGCGGCTGCCGCTCGTACGAGAACGAGCGGATGACGAGGTCCATCGGGATCTCTTCGTAGTAGCGGCCGTACGAGCCGAAGACCTTCGTCGTGTGCAGGCCGCTCGGATCCCAGGTGAAGCCGAGGCGCGGCGCGTAATCCTTCTTCAGATCGATCTGCGTCACGCCCGAGGCGTCGATGATCCGCTGCCGGTCCCACCGCAGTCCGGCGTTGATCGTGATGTTTTGCATCGAGAAGCGGTCCTGCAGATAGAGCGCGGTGTTCTTGTGCTCCGGCTTCGCCGAGAGCGCGCCGACCGGTGCGTTGGCGACGGTGGCGGTCGGCGTGGTCCAGTAGAAGTGGCGATAGATCGGCTTCGACGGATTCACGTCGTTCGCGAACACGTCAACCTGTTGACCACCCGACATCTGCTTCGTGACGTCGGCGGTCTGGGTCTGGTAATCGAAGCCGCCCTTGATGTCGTGGCGTCCGAGGAAGCGCTCCAGCGTCGCGCCGTAGACCTTGCGGTCGAACGTCTTGTCCTGCTCCAGTCCGAAGCCGCCGGTCTGGAAGAAATCGTTCGCCGCGTCGCGGAACTGCACCGCGTCGCCCGCCGCGGTGGCGGGGCCGACGGAGTTCTTCTCGCGATGGCGCGCGATCTGTCCGGAGAGGATCCACTGCGACGAGAAGCCGCCGTCGTAGCGGACGGCGTAATCGCGTCCGCCGAAGTCCTGGCGTCCGAGGTACGTCGAGGCGTCGCCGTTGAGCGAGTGGTTGTTGTCGTTGATCGCGCCGGTGTCGACGCGCGGGTCCTGCAGGAACGTGGCGACGAGCGAGTGGCCGGTCGTGACGTTCCAGGTCAGCTTGGCCGAGCCGAGGTTGCGGTGGCTCTCCGACGTGACGACGTCGCCGGCGTGCGGACCGGCGGGGAGGCCGCTGTCGATCGAATTGCGCACCTGGTCATACGCGGCGAAGAACCAGAGCTTGTCTTTCATCAGGTAGCCGCCGAGGTCGGCGCCGTAGTCCTTGCGCGTGAAGCCTTCCGCGGTGCCGGCGGTCGACACGACCGACTTCGCGTTCGACTGCAGCGAGTCGTTGTCGTAGTAGCCGAAGACGTCGCCTTTCAGCTCGTTGCCGCCCGACTTGGTGATGACGTTGATGATGCCGCCGGTCGACTTGCCGAACTCCGCTTCGTAGCCGCCGGTCTTCACGTCGACTTCGCTGATGAACTCGAAGTTGAGCTCTTTCCCCTGGAAGCCGTACTCGGCGTTCGTGGTGTTCACGCCGTCGACGAAGAACGAGTTTTCCGCGCCCGACGAGCCGTAGACCGTGATGGTCGACTGCCCGGGATTGAGCGGATTCGCATCGGATGAAACGCCCGGCGCGACCTGCACGATCGACGAGTAGTTGCGCCCCGTCGGCAGCCCCTCGATGGCGCGCGCATTGAGGTTCGTCCCGAGGCTCGACGTCGACATATCGAGCACCGGCGCCTCGGCGGTGACGGTGATCTCCTGCGCCGCCGACGGCTTCATGCTGATGTCGATGGCCGAGTCTTTGCCGAGCGCGATGGTCACCCCGCGCCGCGACTCCGCCGCGAATCCTTCGAGCTTGTAGCTGATCGCGTACTCGCCCGGCGGCAGCAGCGAGATGCGGTAGAGCCCTTCGCTGTCGGTGACCGTCGTGCGCACGCCCTGCAGCGATGCGCTCTTCGCCTCGACGGTGACGCCGGGCACGCCGCCGCCGCTGGAGTCGGTCACCCTCCCGCTGAGCGAGCCGGTCGTCTGCGCCGCGAGAGGGAATGCGAAAAGAAGAATGAGAAGAATGAGGGAGAACCGGGAGAGAGACATGCGGACCTCCTGAATTAATTGGACTGTTTGGGGGAGTGTATCTGGTTGCTGGGTTGCTTGGTTGCTGAGTACTGGGTTGTTGGGTTGTTCGGTTGTTGGGTTATTGGGTTTGCCCGGCAACCCGGCAACCCAGCAACCCAACAACCCAACAACCCAGCAACCCAACAACTACAATCATCGCCACTCCATGAACTCCCGCGAGCTCCAGATCCTCCTTCATCAACCGAACATGCCGCCCGCGGCGCTCACGCTGTCGGGCGACGAAACGATCACCCTCGGCCGAGCCAGCGAATGCACGGTGCCGATCAAGGATCGTTTTCTTTCGCGCCGTCACGCCGAGATCACGTTCGACGCGGGACGCTGGCTGGTGCGCGACTGCGGCAGCGTGAACGGGACGATGCTGAACGGCCAGAAGCTGCTCGAGGCGATGGTGCTCCGTCCCGGCGATCGCATCACCCTCGGCGACACCGAGGTCATCGTGCAGGGCGAGCCGGAAGAAATGATGATGCGCTCGCAGATCGTCGCCGTCGACAGCAGCTCGGCGGCGAAGAGCATCGTCCTGCCGCTGGAAGAGGCGATCGACGATCGCGCCACGCGCGGACGCGAGCGCGCCTCGATCCTCGCGGAGCTCGCGGTGGAGTTCATCGAGGAGCGGCCGACGAGCGAGCTGTTCGATTTCATCCTCGACAAGATCATGGTGTTGCTGCAGCCGTCGCGCGCCGCGCTCGCGCTGCTCGGTCGCGACGGCCATACGTTTTACGACGTCCGCCTCCATCGCCTCGATCCGACCGATTCGAATGACCTCGTCATCAGCCGCACGCTCCTCGGCGAGGTGATCGAGGGGCGCAAGGTGATCTCGTTCATGGATGTCGACGCCGTCAACGACAAGCTGGCGCGCGCCGCGTCGATCATCGGCCAGCGGATCCGCGCCGCGGTCTGTGCGCCGCTGGTGGTGAACGACGTCGTCAGCGGCGTGCTCTATCTCGACTTCCTCGCCGGACGCGGCGAGGTGACCTCGGACGACCTGCGCCTCATCGCCCAGATCGCGCGCTTCGCGGCGGTCAAGCTCGAGACGACGCGGCTGCGCGAGGAAGCGATCGCCAAGGCGCGGTTCGACGAAGAGCTGCGGACCGCGTACGTCATTCAGAGCCGCCTGCTTCCCGCGACGCTCCCCGCGCTCGACGGCTACGAATTCGCCGGCACGAACAAGCCGTGCCGCACGGTGAGCGGCGATTACTACGACGTCATCGTCCGCCCCGACGGCCGCATCTACTTCGTCATCGCCGACGTGAGCGGCAAGGGGATCACCGCGGCGCTGGTGATGACGAGCCTGGCCACGGCATTCAGCATCTTCACCCGCACCGATCCGACGCCGGCGGAGCTGGTGCGCGAGCTGAACGTGACGCTCGTCCCGAAGACCGCGCCGACGAAGTTCGCGACGCTCTTCGCCGGCCTGCTCGATCCGGCGACAGGCCGCGTCGAGTTCACCAACGCGGGCCACGTCCCGCCGCTGGTCGTCGGCCGCGACGGCGTGCAGCAGCTGACGACGACCGACATGGTGATCGGCCTCTTCGCCGCCGCGCAATATCGCAATCAGTCAGTGACCCTCGCCCCCGGCGACTCGCTCGTCCTCTTCACCGACGGCGTGACCGAGGCGGAGAACGAAGCGGAGGAGCAGCTCGGCCTCGACCCGGTGGCGACGTTGCTCACGCCGATGCACGGCACCTCGGCGGGCGAGCTGCTGCAGTCGATCGAGCGGCACGTCGCCGCGTTCACGTGCGACGCGCCGGCGGGGGACGATGTGACGATGCTGGCGTTAACGCGCAAGTAGCTCGCGCAACCGCGGCTGATTCGGATCGATGGCCAGCGATTGCTCGAAGGCCTTCCGCGCCGCCGCCTCGTCGCCGAGACACAGCTCCGCGGTGCCGATCGAGGCATAGAGCACCGCGTCATCGCCCTGCAGCGCGTGGCGGAAATCATCGAGCGCGCCGCGGCAATCGTGCTTCTCCATCCGATAGCGTCCGCGCATGGCGCGCCAGTGCGGCTGATTCGGATCGATGGCGATCGCCTCGTCGAGCAGCTCATCGGCGCGGGCGAGGTCAACATGTTGACGATGCAGCAGGTCGCTCAGGTTCCACATCGCCGAGGCGCTGTGCGGATCGACCTGCAGCGCCGTGTCGAACGCCTTGATCGCCTCGTCGTTGCGTCCCGCCTCGCGCAGCAGCAGCGCCTCGTTGTCGTACGACGCCGCCGTGCGCGTCCCCTTGTACGACGCCGGCGCATGAGAAGCCTCGCCGCTCCCGATGTACCCCAGCGCCTTCAGATTCGCGATCGCCTCCTCGTTCTTGTCGTGCTCCTGTGTGGGGACAGGCGCCCCCGCCTGTCGCCCCCGTCTCCACGCGCGCTGATACATGCCCACGTCGCTCGGCAACCCCAGCATCTGCAGCAACATCGGCGTAATCCCATCGACCCGCTTGCACGCCGGCGCCCCGCGCGGCACGACAAGAATCCCCTCATCCCGATGCCACTTCGCCGCCGTCGCCACCGCGGTGCTCGAGACGCGAATGTTCTCGTTCCACGCGAACCCGTGATCGGACGCGATCACCAGCTCCGCGTTCTCGCGCGCGTAATCGCCGAGGATCGCGTCGATGCGCGCGAAGTAGCGGCGCACGTCGTCCGCATGCTCCGGCTTCGACGCGTAGAGATGTCCGATGACGTCGGTCCCCTGGAAGTAGACGATCGCCAGGTTCGGATGATCCCTGCGGATCGCTTCGAGCGCGAGCCGGTGCACCTTCTCCGTCTGCTCGACGTAGTTCCCCGCCACCTCGCGGTCGGAGACGATCGTCCCGTTCACCTTCTCCGGCGGCCACGTGGCCCACATCCCGAAGACGTCAACACGTTGACCTTTCTCCGTCAGCATGTTCCAGATCGCCGGCACGCGGCGCTCGTCGCTGGTGATCGGCTCCTTCTCGCCGGTCAGCGGATTGAAGCGGGTGAAGTCGAGGATGCGATGCTCGAGCGGCGGGACGCCGGTCATCATCGTCGTCCAGACGAGCGGCGAGAGCGGCGGATGCTGCGTCAGCAGGACGCGCTTCTCGCCGGCCGCGACGATCCGCCCGAAGTTCGGCATCGTGCCGTCGGCGATGAAGCGGTCGAGGAGCTGCCAGTCGGCGCCGTCGAGTCCGATGAAGATGACGTGTTTCGGGACCGGTCCAATCGCCCGATGGCAGGCCAGCAGCGTGAGCAGGATCACGGGGAGCAACCGGCGCGGCATGTACGTTGAGTGTAATGCTCTCGCTCCTTCTCGCCACCGTCGTCACCATCGACGCAAGCGCCGACCGCCACCCGATCTCGCCGCTGATCTACGGCGTGAACTTCGCCACGTCCGAGCAGCTCGACGCGCTCAACGCGCCGCTGAACCGCCGCGGCGGCAACGCGACGACGCGCTACAACTGGCAGGCGAACGCCACGAACCACGCGTCCGACTGGTACTTCGAGAGTCTCGAGGAGGAGAGCGGACTCGCGGGCGATGACGCCGACCGCTTCGTCGAGGCATCGCACGCGGGCGGCGCGGAGCCGATGATCACGATCGGCATGCTCGGCTGGGTCGCGCGACTCGGCAACAATCGCCAGCGGCTCGCGAGCTTCTCCGTCGGCAAGTACGGCGCGCAGTCCGATCGCGACTGGCAGTGGTTCCCCGATGCGGGCAACGGCGTGCGCGCCTCGGACGGCAAGCGCGTGACCGGCAACGATCCGAATGACGCCAACCTCCCGGCCGACGCGCTCTTTCAGCAGGCGTGGGTGCGGCATCTCGTCGAGCAAGACGTGCATTGGTACATGCTCGACAACGAGCCGAGCATCTGGCACGAGACGCACCGCGACGTGAAGCCGTCGGGCGCGACGATGGAGGAGATGCGCGCGAAGACGATCGATTACGCGGCGCGCATCCGCGAGGCCGATCCGCACGCGAAGATCTGCGGGCCGGAGGAGTGGGGCTGGCTCGGCTTCCTCTACAGCGGCGCCGATCAGCAGTACGCCGCGGCGCACGGCTGGAGCTCGTTCCCCGATCACGCCGCGCACGGCAACGTCGATTTCATCCCCTGGTACCTGCGCGAGACGCGCGGAAGCATCGACGCGCTGACCGTGCATTGGTATCCGCAAAGCGGCGAGTTCAGCGACGACACGTCGCCGTCGATGCAGGCCCATCGCAACCGCTCGACGCGCTCGCTGTGGGATCGCAATTACAAGGACGAGTCGTGGATCGACACGAAAGTCTTCCTCATCCCGCGACTGCACGAGTGGGTCGACGCCAACGCGCCGGGCGTGCTGACCGGCATCACCGAATACAACTGGGGCGCCGAGCACCACATGAACGGCGCCACCGCCCAGGCCGACCTCCTCGGCATCTTCGGCCGCGAAGGCCTCGACCTCGCGAACCGCTGGACGACGCCCGACCGCAACACACCCGCGTACCTCGCGATGCGCATGTACCGCAACTACGACGGCGCCAAGTCAACGTTCGGCGATGTGTCGGTCCGCGCGACGTCCCCCGACCCCGACCACCTCTCTGTGTTTTCCGCGACGCGCTCGTTCGACGGCGCGCTCACTGTGATGATCGTGGCCAAGGACCCGTCAGGCACCGCGACCATCGACGTTCAACTCGCGAACTTCCCGTTCGCAATGGCGCAGGTGTGGCAACTCGCGAACGGCGCGATCACGCGCAAGCCCGACGCGACGTCGCCGACGATCACCGTGCCGTCACCGAGCGTGACGCTGGTGGTGGTGCCGCGGGCGGGGGCGGGTGGGCGGCGGCGGGCGGCGGGGTCCTGATGCGTGGTGCGAGAATGCGTGATCATGACGGTCTTTCCGGGCATGTCAGCGGGTCTTCCGCCTCTCACCGACGAGGGGTTGCTACCGCCCGGCGATTTCGCGCCAAACCGATTCGAATTCGAGCGTGCGTTCGTCGACATTGGCAATACTGAACGTCGCCGTTCCATTTACGCCGGCTGGAATCGACATCGGAATCAGCTGCAAGAAGACGGGTTGACGCATTCAGCCCGCGAACTGCTCGACGGCAGCTTCACGTCCAACGCGTGGGAACCGCAGGACATCGATATTGTGGTCGAGTACCCCGTGACCTCGACCGAGCTCCGAACGCTGACGCAGGCTTCGCCGATTCTTCGGCTACTGCAGGGCCGGCTGACAAAAGGGGAGTTCGGCTGTGATGCCTACCCGCTCTTTTCTCTTCCAGAGAATGACCCTGCATACGAGAAGGTGACTCTGGCCGGACTGCGTTACTGGGTGAGATGGTTCGGTCGAACGCGCCTTGGTGTAGAGAAGGGTAGAATCTGGGCATCCGTGAGTGGATTCGATGAGCGCGCTTGAAATCGACTATCAGAAAAACGAAGGAGAGCTGATCGCCGAGATCGATGATCTCTCCTCGTACCTGCGCGGCATTCCATCAGAGCTCCGCGAGTCTGGTGCATTCATCCCATACGAGGTGCGGCTTCAACAGCTTTTGGAGACGCTCCTTACGTTACGCCTGAAACAGACTCTAAGTCGCTATGAGAACCTGATCAATCAGACCTCGTTGAGTAATGAACAACGCGCAGCATACGAAGAGGTTCACCGGTGGGTCCGGTTGGCCGATCAGCGACATGAAGAGGCTGCACACGATTATTTACGCGTCGTTACTCTCCTGAACGGTTTGGTCGCGGCGACTGGCCGTGCAGGTTGAACCCTCGCGCGTTTCTCGTCTCCTATCGGCCTTTATGCCGAACGCGATTCGGTCAAAAGACTGTCAGCGAATACGGCATCAACCCATACGTTGACGGCTCATGCCGCCGTGAACCCGATCTCGAGGCGGTGCTGCCCCTGATCACCTGTCTGTGCAGAGGCGGCCTGTTTGCGCCCCGGCTGTCGATCGGTGATCGGGTTGCTTACATTACGAAGAAGGGCGCCTACGACGATGCCGTGCCGCACTGGCGATTGACCGCTCTTTTGCAAGTGAAGGAGAGGTTCGAGACACACCAGGCAGCAGCCGATTGGTATCGGCATGAAGGACTGCCGGTACCTCGCAATTGCATAGTGGAAGGCGTCGAGCCGCTTCCGTTGCATCTGACCGACGGCGAAATCCCTTTATCAATAAAGCGACACCGCGACAGATTGCGCCCGGAACAGATCATCCGTCTGTGGGATTCACAATACGCGGAGCGCGCGAGAAAGCATCCGGTTGCTCTGGCTTGCCTGCGCCTCCGGACGAACCTCGCAGATCCACCAAAGATCCTCGAATCCGATTGGCGTGAGTGGTGTGGCCGAGTACCGGTCACGCGCAATCCGCCACAAATCGATGAGAAGACGTGGACGTCACTTGAAGCGCGAATGCGCATGAGTGACGGTGGGTAACGGCGAGGGAGCTAACGCTTCCCGTGTTCGAGTCGATCAGCGAGAACACGCAACACCAGATCTTTGGCGCGTGCAACCGCCTCGTCGCGGCTGGTCCCGTAGGCGAGCACGCCGGGAAGGTCGATGACTTCGGCGATCCAGCGACCGTCGTCCTCGCGCTCAACCTCGATGATGAAATCGCTCACGTTCGAATTGTCTACACCGCGACTTTTTACGCCCGGCGCAGCATGCCCTCGACGCTCACGTCCTCGTCGATTTCGGGCCAATGAATTCCGAATCCTGCGCCGGAGATGTCGAAGCGGTTTCGCTGCTCGACGGTCGCATGCAGCAGGCGCGGATACCAGGCTAGGGGGACGCTCACCGTCCGTCCGTCGACGAGATCGACCGTGAGGCTATCCTCGTCGACTCGAACGGCTTTGATTCTCTCGCCGGCTTTAGGTTCCGAAGTACGCATCCCGATCCCGCGTGCCGAAAGCAAATATTGTAATGAAGCCACTCCATCACATCCCCATGTGAGCATGGGCACCGGTGGCGATCGCGGGCCCACCCCACAATCCTCCCCGACGGAGGTGCGACATGCCGCTGCTTGCGGAGCGCGTTTCGCTCATCGACTCGGAGAACGCGTTCAAGGTCGGGCCGTGGATCCGGGCGCTCGAGGACTCGGGGACGCGGGTCATCAAGTGCAACATCGGCGAGCCGGACTTTGCGTTGCCTTCGCACATCGCGGACGAGGTGAAGCGGCAGATCGACCTCGGGCAGACGCACTACTGCGATCCGCAGGGGATCGAGCCGTTGCGGGGCGCGATCGCGAAGAGCATGGGGGAGAGCCGCGGGGTCGACATCACGCCGGACCGTGTCGTCGTCTTTCCCGGCGCGAAGCCGCCGATCGGGTTGTCGCAGCAGACCTATTGCAATCCCGGCGATGAGGTCATCTACCCCAGTCCCGGCTTTCCGATTTACGAATCGTTCACGCGCTACGTCGGCGCCGTGCCGCGTCCGCTCTTTCTGCGCGAAGAGAGCGATTTTGCGTGCGCCGGCGACGAGCTCGCGCCGCTGATCAACGACCGCACACGTTTGATCGTCCTCAACTTTCCGTCGAATCCGACCGGCGGCGTCGCGTCGCGCGAGCAGCTGCGCGACCTGGCGAATGTGATCCGGAGAAAGGCATCGCCCGACGTCCGCGTCTACTCCGACGAGGTCTACGAGGCGATCCGCTACGACGGCGCGGAGCATCACTCCATCGCCCGCGAGCTGCCCGACAACACGATCATCGTCTCCGGCGTTTCGAAGAGCTACGCCTGGACCGGCGGCCGCATCGGCTGGGCCGTGTTCCCCACCGCGGAGGAAGCGGCGATCTTCCGCAACCTCAACATCAATTACTTCTCCTGCGTCCCCGCGTACAACCAGTTCGGGGCGAAGGTGGCGATCGAATCACCGGAGAGCGTGACGTTCATCGCGAAGATGAACGCGGCGTTCGAAGCGCGCCGCAACATGGTCTGGTCGCGCCTCAACCTGATCGACGGCATCCGCTGCAACCTGCCGCGCGCCGCGTTCTACATGTTCCCCAACATCGCCGGCGTCTGCGCGCGCCTCGGCTGCGACTCGACCGAGTTCCAGCGCTTCCTCCTCTTCCGCCACGGCGTCGCCACGCTCGACCGCCGCTCGTTCGGACAGATCGGCAGCGAAGGAAAACACTTCCTGCGCATCTCCATCGCCACCGCGTTCGACGAGCTGGAGGAAGCGATGGAGCGCATCAGGATCGCGGCGTTCGACGTCGACGGATTCAACGAATGGAGGCGCGCATGAACGAGAACGAGCTTGTCGCATTCGAGCATCTCGACGCGATCTATCGATCCCTCTGCGCGATGCTCTACAACTACGCGCCGCTGTCGGGTCACCCCGGCGGCTCGATCTCCTCGGGACGCTTCGTCTCGACGCTCCTCTTCGACACGATGGACTACGACTTCTCCGATCCATCGCGCGAGGACGCCGACGCCATCGTCTACGCCGCGGGCCACAAGGCCCTCGGCCTGTACGCGATGTGGGCGCTGCGCAACGAGATCGTGCGCATCGGACGCCCCGAGCTGCTGCCCGAGCAGCGCAACCAGCTCCGCCTCGAAGACCTCCTCGGCTTCCGCCGCAATCCGCGCAACGCGACGCCGCTGTTCGAACAGTTCGGCTCGCGCGCGCTCGACGGACATCCGACGCCCGCCACGCCGTTCGTCCGCGTCGCGACCGGTGCCTCGGGAGTCGGCATGGGCTCGGCCCTCGGCTACGCGCTCGCGGCGCTCGATTACTACGGCGACAGCGCGCCGCGCGTGCACATCATCGAAGGGGAGGGCGGGCTGACGCCTGGTCGCGTCGCCGAGGCGCTCGCATTTGCGGGCACCGGCTCGCTGCGCAACGCGATCGTGCATGTCGACTGGAACCAGTCGTCGATCGATTCCGATCGCGTGACGCGTGAAGGCGATCAGCGCGGCGATTACGTGCAGTGGGATCCGATGTCGCTCTTCCGCCTGCACGACTGGAACGTCCTCTACGTCGACGAAGGGATCGACTTTCACGCCATCGCCGAGGCGCAGCAGCAGGCGCTCGCGTTCGACAACGGCCAGCCGACCGCGATCGTCTATCGCACCACGAAAGGCTGGCAGTACGGCGTCGAAGGGCGCGCGTCGCATGGCGCGGGACACAAGCTCTGCTCGCCCGGATTCTTCGATGCGCTCGAGCTCTCCGGACAACTCCCATCGTGTCCGCCGAACGCGCAGCAGTGCGCGAAGGGGACGAACGCGACGGTGCTGGAGCGATGCTTCTGGGACGCGCTGTCGGTCGTGCGCGAATCACTCGCGCGAGAGCCGGCGACGATGCGTGTGCTCGCCGATCGCATCGTGAACGCGAAGTCGCGACTCGATGCCGCGAAGCGCACGCCGCGCGATGGTGCGCCGGTCGTCGACGACGTTTACGCGCTGACGCAGGTCGTCTCGCCGCCGCCGGAGCTCGCGCTGCAGCCGGGCGCCGACCTCGCGCTCCGCACGCAGCTCGGCCGCGTCCTCGGATACCTCAATCGATTCAGCGGCGGCGCGCTCTTCATCGCCGCGGCCGATCTGCTCGGCTCGACCAGCATCGCCGAGGCGGGGAAGGACTTCGACAGCGGCTTCTTCGGCGCGTCGAATCGCGACTCGCGCACGCTCTCCGTCGGCGGCATCTGCGAAGACGCGATGTCGGCGATCCTCTCCGGCGTGTCGGCATTCGGCCGGCACGTCGGCGCAGGCTCGTCGTACGGCGCGTTCCTCGCGCCGCTCGGACACATCGCGGCGCGACTGCACGCGATCGGCGATCAGGCGCGCGGCGGCGATGCGCGTCCGATGATCCTCATCTGCGGCCACGCCGGCCTGAAGACCGGCGAGGACGGACCGACGCACGCCGATCCGCAGCCGCTGCAACTGCTGCAGGAGAACTTCGCGCCCGGGTCGATGATCACGCTCACGCCGTGGGAGCCGGGCGAGATCTGGCCGCTGATGTCGGCGGCGTTGACGAAGCGTCCCTCTGTCATCGCGCCGTTCGTCACGCGACCGAATGAAACGATCATCGATCGCGCGGCGCTCGGCCTCGCGCCGGCCGAGGCGGCAGTCAGCGGCGTGTACAAACTGCGCGCCGCGCGCGGAGTCGCTGACGCGACGATCGTGCTGCAGGAGTCGGGCGTCACGTACGCGTTCATCACCGGCGCGCTGCCGCGCTTGATCGACGCAGGGATCGACGTCGAAGTCTTCTACATCGCCAGCGCGGAGCTGTTCGACTTCCTGTCTCCCTCGGAGCAGGACGCGATCTTCCCCTCCGAGGCCGCCGCGCGCGCGATCGGAATCACCGGCTTCACCATGCCGACGATGTACCGCTGGATCACCTCACCGCGCGGTCGCGCGCTGACGATGCATCCGTTCATGCACGGCCGCTATCCCGGCAGCGGATCGGGTCGCGCGGTGATCGCCGAGGCGGGACTGGATGGAGACGCGCAGTTCGCACGAATCACAAAATTGGTTGGAGAAAAAACATGCCGTTGATCATGGAACCCTTCCGCATCAAGACCATCGAGCCGATCCGCCTCACCACCTACGAAGAGCGCGAGCACGCGCTGCACGAGGCGGGCTACAACGTCTTTCAGCTGCGCAGCGACGACGTGATCATCGATCTGCTCACCGACTCCGGCACCGGCGCGATGTCGGCGAAGCAGTGGGCTGCGATGTTCGAAGGGGACGAGTCGTACGCCGGCAGCCGCTCGTTCATCCGCTTCCGCGAGGTGGTGCACGACCTCACCGGCTACAAGCACATTCTGCCGGTGCACCAGGGCCGGGCGGGCGAGCGCATCCTCTTTACCAGCCTGCTGCAGCCGGGCGACGTCGTGGTCAACAACATCCACTTCGACACCACGCGCGCGAACGTCGAGTACGCCGGCGCGGAGGCGCGCGACCTCGTGATCGCGGAAGGACGCGTGCCGTCGCTGCGGCATCCGTTCAAGGGGAACATCGACCTCTTCGCGCTCGACGAAACGCTGCGCACAGATGGCGATCGCGTCGCGCTGGTGATGATGACGGTGACGAACAACTCCGGCGGTGGACAGCCTGTGTCGCTGGAGAACATCGCCGCGGCGGCGGAGATCGCGCATCGCTACGGGAAGCTCTTCTTCCTCGACGCCTGCCGGTTCGCGGAGAACGCGTGGTTCATCCACGAGCGCGAGGCCTCGCAGCGCGGGCGGACTCCGAAGGCGATCGCGCAGGAGATGTTCCGGCTCGCGGACGGCGCGATCTTCTCGGCGAAGAAGGACGGGCTGGCGAACATCGGCGGATTCCTCGCGTTGAACGACGACCGCCTGGCGGAGAAGTGCCGCAACCTGTTGATCCTCACCGAGGGCTTTCCGACGTACGGCGGACTGGCGGGCTACGACCTCGGCGCGATCGCCGAGGGGCTCGAGGAAGTCGTGCAGGAGTCGTATCTGCGCTATCGCATCGGCAGCGTCGCGCGGCTCGCGGATCGGCTGCATGAAGGCGGCATTCCGATCGTGCAGCCGCCGGGCGGACACGCCGTCTACATCGACGCGGCGGCGCTGTTGCCGCACATCCCGTCGAGCGAATTTCCGGGAGTGGCGCTGGTGAACGCGCTGTATCTGCTGGGCGGTGTGCGGACGAGCGAGATCGGCACGCTGATGTTCGGCGACGCCGCGAAGATGGAGCTCGTGCGGTTAGCGATTCCGCGGCGGCTCTACACCGACGCGCATCTGTCGTACGTGGCGGAGACCGTGTTCGCCGCGGCGAGCCTGTCGCGGTCGCTGTGCGGGTATCGGATCGTGAGCGCGCCGCCGATGCTGAGACATTTCAGCGCGACGTTCGAGCCGCTCTCGGTGCGTGCGACGGCGCGGGTGTGACGCCCGTCACCCCTGCACGTACCTCCGGTCATGAAGCGCCATCCTGTTGCAACCTAACATCGCATCAGACTGTTGAAAGGAGCTAAACCCATGAAAACCCTCAAACTGACGCTCGTCGCCCTGTTCGTGATCACTTTCGTTGCAATGCCGGCGTTCGCTGACGGCGCCGCGACGTACACTGCCAAGTGCAAGATGTGCCACGGTGCGAACGGCGAGAAGAACTTCCCCGACCTCTCGAAGAGCGAAGTCGATCTGGCCAAGTCCGTCACCGACGGCAAGGGAAAGATGCCCGCCTACAAGACCAAGCTGTCGGTCGACGAGATCAAAGGCGTCGTCGCCTACATCAAGACTCTCAAGAAGTAACCGCACGCGCCGGAACCGGAGGAAAGCAGTCCAATGCCTGATCGCCCCAAGGCGCCCAGCCTCGCTCGCAATCTGATCAGCACGATCGGCGCGATCATCGCGGTGATCGCGATTGCGAACATCATTTTTCTCGTCATGGCCGACGCCACCGGCGCCCACAATCCGTACGTCGGCATCTTTGCGTATGCGGTCGTGCCGGGGGTGATGATCTTCGGGATGCTGCTGTTCGTCATCGGCATCCTCTTGGAGCGCCGCCGGCGTCACAAGATGGCGCCGGGAGAGTTCTCCCGCTATCCCGATATCGATCTCAATAATCCGCGCATCCGCCGGGCCACGATACTCACAGTGGCCGGACTGATTTTCTTCGTCACCATCAGCATCCTCGGCAGCTATCAGGCCTATCACTACACCGACTCCGACGCGTTCTGCGGAACGGTCTGTCATTCGGTCATGCATCCCGAGTACACGGCGTACAAACAGTCGCCGCACGCCCGCGTCGGCTGCGTCGGCTGTCACGTCGGCGAAGGCGCGGGCTGGTATGCGCGCTCGAAACTATCGGGCTCTTACCAGCTCTATTCGGTCGCGTTCCACAAATATCCGAAGCCGATCCAGTCGCCGGTGGAGAACCTCCGTCCGGCGCGCGAGACGTGCGAGCAGTGCCACTGGCCGGAGAAATTCTTCGGCGCCCAATTGAAGGTTTTCTCGCATTTCGGTTACGACGAGGTCAATACGCCGCGCGAGGTCCGCATGCTGATCAAGACGGGCGGCGGCAGTCCGAGCGGTGGACTGGTGGCCGGCATCCACTGGCACATGTTCAATGAGAACGAGATCCAGTACCTGGCCAGCGACCGCCAGCGCCAGAAGATCGAATGGGTGCGCACTCGCAATCGCCGGACGGGCGAGGTCCACGAGTTCACGGCGCAGGACACGAAACTGACGCCGGCCCAGATTGCCGCGGCGCCGAAGCGGACGATGGATTGCGTCGATTGCCACAATCGCCCGACGCACATCTACGTTCCGCCCGACAAGTCGGTCGATCGCGCGCTGCTCGCCGGGACCATCGACCGTTCATTGCCGTTCATCAAGCAGCAGGCCGTCGACGCGATCTCCGCCGACTACGCGACGACGGAAGAAGCAGTGCAGAAGATCGAGCAGCAGCTGCGTGCCTACTATCAGAAGACGTATCCCGACGTGTACGCATCGAAGCGAGCGCAGATCGACCGCGCCATCGTCACGTCGAAAGACATCTTCCAGAAGACGCGCTTCCCGGAGATGAAGGTCGACTGGCGGACGCACCCCGACAACATCGGCCACTTCTATTTCACCGGTTGCTTCCGCTGCCACGACAATCAGCACGCCGACAAAGCGGGGAAGACGGTGTCGAAGGACTGCCACATCTGCCACGACGTCCTGAGCGAGGCCCAGGCCGGCGCGCCGATGTTCGAGCAGCCGAAGAACGAGTTCCAGCATCCGGTCGACATCGGCGATCTGCAGGCCATGACCTGCGCCGATTGCCACAGCGGCAAGTCGATGTAATCCCACCTCCTTCTCCCCCGCGCGGCGGGGGAGAAGGTGCCGCAGGCGGATGAGGGGGCCGATGCGATTCAGCGCAAGCGTCGTCATTCAAACCACCCCTGAGCGGCTCTTCGCGTTTCACGAGCTGCCCGACGTTGTCGATCGTCTGATGCCGCCCTGGGAACGGGCGCGCGTGATCGAGCGCGCGCCCGACCTCCGCCCGGGCCGCCGCGCCGTCGCCGAGGTGCGGGTGTTCCTGGGGTTCTCGATGCGCATCGAGTCGGTGCACACGGTCTACGACCCGCCGCATCGCTTCGAGGACGAGCAGGTGCGCGGCCCGTTCCGCCGCTGGCATCACAGTCACATCATCGAGCCGCATCCCGAGGGGGCGGTGCTCATCGACGACATCGACTTCGAGCCGCCGCTGGCGTTTTTGTCGGGATGGATCGTGAAGCGGCGGCTGCGGAGGCTGTTCGATTACCGGCATCGCGTGACGCGGGAGTGGTGCGTACACTGAAGTGATGCGCCGCATCGTGATCGGATTCGTCGCCGCGCTGATCCTCCTCGGCGTCACCTCCGGCATCGTGCGGTCGTTCATGCCGGCCACGCTCGGCGCGCGCGCGGAACCGGCTCGCCTGCGCCTCCTGCACGCGCTGCATCGCGACGATCCGCACGCCGACGTGCGCGCCGCGGAGATCCGACGAGTCGAGGCGCGCTTCGCCGCCCATCCGACGGTCATCTTTCTGCACGCGTTGTCCGGTGCGCTCTTCCTGATGCTCGCGCCGCTGCAGCTCTGGACGAAGTTCCGCGCGCGGCACGTCACCCTCCATCGCCGCACCGGCGTGATGCTGATCGCGATCGGCGTCGTCACGGCGTGCACCGGGTTTTACTTCGGCGTGCTGCATCCCGCGGCGGGACCGGGCGAAGTGATCGTGATCGCGATCGTCTCCGCGCTGTTTCTCTGGTCGCTCGCGCGCGCCGTCGCGGCGATCCGAAAGCGGCGCCTCGCGGCGCATCGCCGCTGGATGATCCGCGCGTTCGCGGTCGCCCTCGGCATCTCGACCGTGCGCATCGTGGCGCTGATCGCCGACTTCCTGCTGACGCCCGCCGGCTTCACGCTGGTCGAGATCTTCGTCCTCTCGCTCTGGGCAGGGTGGGGCATCACGGTCGCGGCGGCGGAGGTGTGGATCAGGAATCAGCCGGAGTCAAACGCCGTCGCCGCCGTCGCCGTATCACCGCTGTGAATCGCTGGCCGCTGATCGTCGCGTTTCTGCTGACCGTGCCCGCGATCGCGCGCATTCATCCGGTGTCGCATCCCGGCGCGGTTCCCGAACCGCAATCGGTGTTGTGGATCGGCGCGCATCCGGACGATGAAGCCGCCGCCGCGCCGCTGCTTGCTCACTGGTGCCGCGACCATGGCGCGCGCTGCACGTTTCTGATTCTCACCCGCGGCGATGCGGGCCAATGCAGGAAGTCCGACGGATGTGCGCCCGACCTGGCCTCGGTGCGGAGTGCGGAGGAAGGCTCGGCCTCGCAATACTTCGGCGCCGTCCTGATCCTGCTGAACCTGCCCGATGGCGGAGGAGCGTCGCCGCCGGTCTGGCCGCACGATCTTCCGGCCACCATCGCGAAGTACATCGACGCCGTTCAGCCCGAGCTGATCCTCACGTTCGATCCCAGGCATGGGACTACGTGTCATCCCGATCATCGCGCCGCCGCGGATGCGGTTCTTCAGGCGATTCCGCTTCTGACGACGCACCCGAGCGTGTATCTGCTCGAAACCCGCGTCGTCATTTCGGCTGATCCGCTGTCGATTCAATTCCGGCCTGCAACGGATGCCGCACTCAGGTTCGACGCCGGCAACGCAGCGTGGAATGCGATTGCCGCCGACATGCAGCGCCATCCGAGTCAATTCGATGGTGCATTGATCGCCGCGGTGCAGAGCGTGCCGGTCGTCGATCGCGCCGTCTACATCGCGCCCGCGAATGTGGTCATGCGCGAAGCGGTCGACGGTTGCCACTGACTATCCGAGCGGCTGGCTGACCCGGAACACATGCCCGTCCGGATGGCGGACGTGCATCTCGCGCACGTTCCACGGCATGTCGGTCGGCGGCCAGGTGATCTCCAGCCCCTGCTCGATGCAGCGGCGTTGAACGGCGTCGACGTCTTCGACCCAGATCGACATCCAGACGCCCTTGTCGCCCGACTGATCGCCGGTCGGACCGAACGTCATCGGCGCCGTGCTCCGCCCCCGCCCGCCCTGCGCGTCCTCACAAAGGAAAATCTCGCACTCGCCCGAACAGACGCCGCCGAACGTGGGCGGCGTGCCCCAATCCCAACCTTTTTCCCAGCCGAATTTCTCGAACCAGGCGAAGCTCTCCTGAATGTTCGACACGTTGAGGATCGGGTTCAGCCGGTGTGCGTGCATGACGGAAGTTTATACTCGCCCGATCGTGCGTTTGATCGCGTACGCGGCCGTGACGTTGCTCTCGATCGGATGCCGCACCGCGGCGCCCGCGCGTTTCGACACTCTCCTCTCCGATCTCCACGCGCGCGGCCTGTTCGATGGAGCGGTCGTGGTCAGCGACGACCGCGGCGTCGTCTTCGCGAAAGGCTACGGCTCCGCGAACATCGAGCGGAACGTGCCGTTCACACCCGACACGCCTGGCGACGGCGCGTCGCTGGCGAAGACGTTTACGGCGGCGCTGCTTCTGAGCATGGAACGCGACGGCCTGCTCCGTCTCGATGACTGCGCACAGAAATATCTCCCCGAGCTGCCCTATCCGGGCATCACGCTGCGTCATCTGCTGTCGCACAGCTCCGGCATCCCCGTCCTCGACTATGACTATTTCGATCCGTTTCTCGGCAAGGACGAAATCCGTACGACTGAAGTCCTGCTCCGCGTGCTCGCGATACAGAAGCCGCGGCTCGTATCGCCGCCCGGCACCGAGTTCGAGTACAGCAGCTTCGGTTATGACCTCGCCGCACTCGCCGCCGTGCGCGTCGGAGGGAAGTCGTATTACGACCTTCTCAACGAGCGATTCTTTCGCCCGCTCGGCATGACCTCCGCGTTCGTTCGCCCCGGCCGTTTCTCCGAATTCCCCGGAGTGCGCACGCTCGGATACAAGAATCGCAAATTGAATGATGTCTTCGATCTCGAGGCCTTTCACGGTGGATCGAACATCTACATCTCGGCACGCGATCTCGATCGCTGGAACCGCTGGTTTCTCCGCTCGCCGCTCGCGCTGTCATTGCAGTACGCGCGGGTCGGCGGCGCGCCGTCGGCATTGACGCTCGGCAGCTGGTACAGAACCGACGACGGCAACGCGTTCTGGTACTCGGGACACCTGCAGGGTTTTCACAGTGAAGTGTTCCGCGACATCAGTCGTCGCTGGTCGATCGTCTACATCTCGAGCAACACGATCGAGCCGTGGCTGCAGAAGGGACTGACGCGCGCGCTCGTCGACGTCCTGTCCGGCCGCTCGCCGCATCTCGTTCCGCCGGCTGTCGATGAGATTCGCAAAGAGGATCGACCATCGCTCGCCGGACAGTGGTCCGCGATCACCATCGAAAACTTCCGCGGCCACCTCGCGGTCAATCGATACGGCGTCCGCTATCGAATCGTGCAGATCGCGCCAGACGCCTTCTACGTTCCGGGCCTCGATTACATCCTCGGATTCAAGCGCGACGAGATTTACCTCTCCACGAACGTGGTGGAGGAGTGGGGAACGCGTGCAGCAGCTCGATTACGCGGTCATGGTCGCGCGGCCCACTCCCTGATCACCGCGGCGCGCGACGTCAGCAATCGTTCGAGGTAGCGGCGCAGTACGAGCTTCTCCGCGATGATGCCGAGCACGCCTAACGGCGCGGAGAAGGCGAGGACGTCGGTCATCGTCGTGACGCCGTTCTCGCTGGTGAAGAAATGATCGTGCACGAACGATTTGAACGCGCCGCGCTGCATCGCGTCCTGAAAGTAGCGCGGGCGATCGAAGGCCGTGATCTTCGACGTGAAGTGCTGCGTGATGCCGAAGTGGCGGGCGCGCCACGTCACCTCTTCGCCGAGCTCGATCAGTCCCGAGGTCCGTCCCGCCACCGCCCTCTCGTTCGTGTGGGCGAGCGATCTCACGTGCAGGTCGAGGTCGCGCGCGGCGTCGAAGCAGCGCTCGATCGGCGCATGCATTCGAGTCGCAACGGTGATCGTCTCCACCTCAGGCCCAGAACTTCCACCACGGCCGCGGCTTCCACGCGGAGAGCTCGTCGGTCCACGTGATGACCGGCGGCGAGGCGATGAGGTCGTGCGGCGAGGAGCCGGCGTTGAGCGCCTGATTGACCGCGTCGAGCTCCGAGGAGAGGCAGACGATCGCCGTGAAGGCATCGCCGCCGATCTCCTTCAGGATGATCGACGCGAGGTATGCGGACGCGGTGAAGAACGGCTCGTCGCGCAGCGCGCGCTCTTCCTGCGTGCCGTCGTCGCGCATCCGGATGTAGGTGTCGCTCAGCGTGACGCCGGTGCCGCCGAGGATCTCGCGCGCGAACGCCAGCGGGATGAAGCGCACCGCCATCTCCGCCTCGGCGCGCGCGAGTCCGTTGCGGATCAGCCACACGCGGCGGATGTCCGCGTCGACCGTTCCGTACTCCGCCAGCACCGGCACGGCGCGGCGAATCGCTGTGCCGACGTCCATCGGCGTATGGTAGCCGGAGTGATGATCTCCGATCGCGCGCAGCGCTACCTGGCAACGCTCGAGCGCCGGCCCGCGGTGATGGACCGCGCGCGCATCGAACAGGCTTTCGCAACCGCCGGGCTTCCGGTCATCGAGCCGCTGGTCGACTTTCAGCTGACCTTCGGCGGCTATGTGCAGCGGTATGGCTTCAACGAATTCGTGTGGGGCATTCTCCACTCCCGTCCCGGACCCGACTCCGCGTTCCAGCGCGATCGCCTCAGCGTGCTCCGCAACGACGGCGAGGTATGGGTGACCTGCGCCGACTGCCATCGCTCGGACCACTGGTTCCTCGATGCGCGCGGCGCGTTGTACTGGTGTTTCACGCCGCCGGTCTCGGTCTCGTTCGCGACGAAGATCGAGCGCGACGCGATCGCCGAGTCGCTGGACGGAGCGCAACGGTTCGCTCCGTCGATGCCGGCGCCGGAACTGATCGCCGCGCTCGTCCCGCACATCGAGGCAGGACGGATTGCGGAAGCGTCGGACGCGTACGAAACGCTCTACATGCACGAAGGCATCTACGCCGCCGTGAAGGACGACGACATCATCGTCTTCATCTACGACGAGCGCGGACGGTCGTTGCTGTCGGCGCTGGCGATCCTCTGACTGATCGCCATGATGTTCCCCTCGCTGTCCTTGAACCACGCCGTCTTCGCGCCGCCGCCGGTGGCGATGCTGTTCTCGGTCTTGATCTGCGGCATGTCGTACTCCTCGAACACCACGCCGCGCGACTTCAACTCGGCGACCTCTTTCTCCACGTCTTCCACCGCCCAGAACGCGGTGCTCGCCTTCGACGTCCCGGCGCCGCCGGACGGATACATGAAGACCCACGTGCCGCCGCCGCATTCGTAGATCACGCCGCCGGCGTAGATCTCCTTCGGTGTCAAGCCAATCTTTTCCTCGTAGAACTTGCGCGCGCGCTCGAGGTCGGCGACCGGGATGTAGGGGACGATGGGTGAGCTCTTCAACATGAGATCCTCGCGTGCAAAGAGTGCTGCGGCATGGCCGCAGCACTCCGAGGTCGCACTACGGCAGTTTGACGAAGCGGCCGAGGAACGCGCGGGCCGAGTCGGTGTCGAGGCGATAGATCACGTTCGTCGCCTTGCAGAGCGAGTCGCCGGTGATCGTCGTGCCGGCGACGATGTTCGTCTCCGTGCGGCTCGCGCCGAGGAAGTTCGGGCCGCCCGAATCCCCGTAGCAGGTGCCGCCGTCGCCGGTGTGGATGTTCTGCGAGAGGCGCAGCCACGCCGGGTTGATCGAGTTGAGGCTGCTCGTGACGTACTCGCGTGTGTCGAGGTAGGCGATGACCGGACCGCCCGGCTGGTTGACCGGCTCCTGGCCGCCGTAACCGACGGCGGTGAACGGCGCGTTCACGCTCAGCAAACCGAGCGAGCCGGCGGCCGGGAGGCGCGCCGGCGTGAGGCCCTTGACCGCGCTGTCGAGGACGACGACGGCGATGTCATGCGGATCGTCCTGCGCCTGGTTGTAGAGCGGATCGGCGTAGTACGTGCCGGAGAGGAGCTTCGACTTCGAGCTGAACGTTCCGTCGAATGTCACGAAGACGCGCGTCGTGCCGAGGTCGCAGTGCGCGGCGGTGAGGAACACATTCGGGGCGATGAGCGTGCCGGAGCAATACGGATAGGTACCGGACGAGAACTGGCCGACGAGCGCGCCGACCTCGGGATGCAGATTCCCATCCTCAGTGCCATACGTGATGGCGAAGACGGGCAGGGCGAACAGCACGAGCGCAGCGGTGAGAGAGACGATGCGGGACATCGTGGGAGCCTCCTTTGATTTTTTGGTCGCGGGAGTCTACTACGGAAGGACGTCCGTTTATGCCACCGCCAGCGCCCTCGGCTGATACGTGCACGTCGGATCCGATTCGAAGATGTCGCCGGTCAGCGACCAGGCCCTCGAGCGCGATCCGCCGCACAGCTCGCGGAACTCGCAGATGCCGCATTTGCCCTTCAGATTCGCGTTGTCGCGCAGGCTGGTGAAGAGCTCGCTGCCGCGGTAGATGTCGACCAGCGACTCCTTCTTCACGTTCCCCGCTTTCATCGGCAGAAAGCCGCTGGGGAAGACGTCGCCGATGTGGCTGATGAAGACGAAGCCCTTCGCCTCGTTGACCCCTTTCGGCGCGCGCGTGATCGCGCCGGTCTGCATCTGCACGCCGATTGGCCGCTGATGCATGAAGACCGTCGACGCGTCGATGAGTCCCGTGTGCGGATCGATGAGGTGATCGGTGTCGCCGACCATCTGCTGCAGCACGTACCGCCGGTAGTGCATCGCCTCGGTGGTGCGGACGTTGTACTTCACGCGTTTGCTGATCGCGTAGAGATCGCCGAACAGCGTCTCGACTTCCTCGGGGAGGATCATGTCGCCGCTCTTCGCGCGTCCTGTCGGGACGAGGAAGAAGACGCTCCACATCACGATGTTTTCGTACTTCGACAGCAACTCGGCGAGCTTCGGCATGTCGGGCGCCGTCCGCTTGCTGACCGTCGAGTTGATCTGCACCGGGATGTCGTTGTCGCGCGCCGCTTCGATGGCGCGGATGGTGAGGTCGAACGAGCCGGGGACGCGGCGGAACAGGTCGTGGTCCTCGCGGTGATAGTGATCGAGCGAGATCGCCAGGCGTGTCACGCCGTGGTCCTTCATCTTGCGGATCGCCTCGGGAGTCAGCAGCGGCGTCGCCGACGGCGTGACCGACGGCTCGAGGCCGACGCTCTTCGCGTACGCGATCGTGTCGTAGATGTCGGCGCGCTTGAGCGGATCGCCGCCGGTGAGCACGAAGACTTTCGGATTCAACTTCGCGACGTCATCGATCAGCCGGAACCCTTCCTCGGTCGACAGCTCGAACTGCGAGCGCCGCGACTGCGCGGCCGCGCGACAGTGCACACACGCCAGGTCGCACGCGCGGGTCGTCTCCCAGATGGTGACGAAGGGACTGACGTTGAAGTCGATCGATTTCGGGTCATGCATCAGAGCAACCCTCTCTTCTCCGCCCACTCGCGATACGCCGCCGGCGCCACCTCGCTCGGCTTGATCTCCGCGCGGCCGCCCCAGTAGACGTTCGTGTAGTCGAGGCCGATGCCGGAGTCGACGAGGTACTGGTCGATCGCGGCCTTGTGGGCCATGACCTGCTCCTTCGTCTCGCCGTGCGCGACGGCCATGATGTTGACGTTGTTCAGCTCCGCGCCGGCGTCGCGCCAGTAGCAGTGCGTGAGGATGGCGAAGCGTCCGATCTCGCGGCCCGCCTCGATCTCTTTTCCTTTCGGCACAGCCCAATGAAAGAGGCCATTGAACGACTGCACGCGCTTGTGCTCGAGGAACGTCGAGAAGCGTCCGATGACGCCGCG
>Ga0157375_10000052_pt1 | contig 130032 bp, 90 predicted proteins | sample M35metaG_FD_115311 | JGI IMG/M metagenome (GOLD analysis project Ga0157375, IMG submission 115311) | Miscanthus rhizosphere microbial communities from Kellogg Biological Station, Michigan, USA - M3-5 metaG | ecosystem: Host-associated > Plants > Roots > Rhizosphere > Soil | place: USA... | reverse complement strand
TTTGTTAATAATCATATCGTTTAAGTTTTGATGGTTAAAAGTTTTTAAATGATTTGCATCATTTTACGTTCTGACACGTTGCTTATTGCCCATAATGATCAGTTTTTTGTTTATTCAAAAGTACTCAGACGGAATTATTTTAATTTCAGTATTTCTACTTAATTATATCTTTTCAATGTTATTTAAAATCAGTCTAGATAAGGTGTTTTTTAGTTATTTTACAGAATAAAATTACATAATTTTCACTATTGTGGGATAAATGAATTGCAAATTATTGCTTTTTATTTTTAATCTAAATAAATATTTATGGGATCATTATTTTACAAAATTTGATTAAATTGTTCTCAATTTCATAACAAATGACCTTACAAAATATTACCACTACATTATTTATAATTTTCAGTATCGGCTTTCATGCGCAAAGCGATAAAAGACAGATGTCAAAATTGATTCGGAATGAGTTTCAATTTGCTGAAAATCAATATAAATACTTAATGAAAGCCATTCCAAATGACAAAATGCCACAGTCATACAAAGCTTCGGAAGGGAAGGTGATTACGAAAGATATCAGCTGGTGGTGTTCAGGTTTTTATCCGGGTTCGTTGTGGATGATTTATGAACAGACCAAAGATCTGGACATCAGAAAAGAAGCGGAACGAACTTTAAATCTGATCGAACCCAACAAGACTTTTACACGTGATCACGACTTGGGTTTTATGATGTTTTGCAGCTTCGGGAATGCGTACAGAATCACGAAAGATCCAAAATATAAAGAGATTATCCTCACTTCGGCGGAGTCACTTTCAACCAGATTTCGCCCGGGAATGCAGGCGATTTTGTCTTGGGATAAAATGGCAGATTTCAAAGGTCCGGTTATTATTGATAACATGATGAATCTTGAAATGCTGGTTTGGGCGTCACAAAACGGAGGAAACAAAAAGACAGAAGAAATCGCCATTGCTCACGCCAATACAACGATTAAAAATCATTTTAGACTAGATTACAGTTCGTATCATGTGATTGATTATGATGTAAATACGGGCAAAGTTTTAGGAAAAAAGACCTTTCAGGGATATTCTGATTCTTCGGCTTGGGCGAGAGGTCAGGGGTGGGCTTTGTACGGTTACACGATGATGTATCGATTCACGAAAGACGAAAAATATTTAAATCAGGCTCGAAATATCGCGAAATTTATTCTTAATAATCCTACTTTACCGGAAGATAAAATTCCTTATTGGGATTTTAATGATCCTAAAATTCCGAATGTTCCGAGAGACGCTTCTGCTGCGGCAATTATTTCTTCCGCTTTATTGGAATTGGGGCAATATACAAAAGGAGATGAAAAGAAGAATTATGTAGAAATAGCCCAACAAATACTGATCAATCTTTCCGGGGAAAAATATCATGCAAAATTAGGTGAAAACGGAGGTTTTTTACTGATGCACAGCACGGGCGGTCTGCCTTTAAATTCTGAAATCGATGTTCCTTTGATCTATGCGGATTATTATTTTTTAGAAGCGTTAAAAAGATATAAAGACTGGTATTTGTAGAAAATTCACCAAACTTAATTATTTTAGTATTAATAAATTAATGTTTTTTTCGACTAAATTATTTTTTTAGTCGAAAAATTTGTAAATTTGCACCAGAAAATAATCAGTATGGCCAATGAAAATTTTAAAAATGAAGTAATTACCGCGGCTCAAAGGCTTTTTCAGGAACATGGCTTGGGAATGGTAACGATGGAAGATGTAGCTAAAGCTGTAGGAAAAGGAAAAAGTACGCTGTATTATTATTTTAAAAGTAAAGAAGAGATTTTCAATGCTGTTTTAGACTCGGAGATCAATGATGTGGTGGTTGAAACATTGAAAAGACTGAGCGTTCATGAGGTTTTCATAGATAAATTGAAAACTTTTGCCCATACGAAATTTGAGATGGTTCAAAAAAGAAAATCACTTTTTAAAGCAATGGAAGCAGGAATGGACGCTGAAGCATTCTCTCAATATATGGAAGCTAAAAAGCAGATTCACCAAAAATATCTGCAAAAAGAAATCCTGATTTTACAGCAGGTATTTTTCAACGCCATGCAAAGAAATGAAATTCCTGAAATGGGAATGAACCAGACCGAAAAAAATATTTTCCTGTTTCTTTCATCCATACGAGGGATCAACAGGGAATTTGTAGTTCACGGAAATCATGATGAAGACGGAAAAGAAACTCTTAATCACTTCTGTGAATTGTATTATCGGGGAATCCGGTAATATTTTTTTAATTTATTTTCGACCAATTTGTAATTTTAGTCTAAAAAGTATAATATGAATTTTGCTAATGCTTTTAGAGTTTTTAAATCCCGCGATTACCGCTTGTTTTTTACGGGACAGTTGATTTCCCGGATAGGAATGTGGATGCAGCGTACAGCAGTGATTTGGGTGGTTTATACTATGACAAACTCTGTATTGATGGTGGGTGTCGCAACTTTTGCCGAACAGTTTCCATCCTTTTTGCTTTCTCCCGCAGGTGGAATTACCGCAGACCGCTATAATCGTTATAAAATTCTGATGATCACACAGATAGCTTCCGCACTGCAGGCGGTTTTGCTGACTTTTTGTTATATGTATGGATACCATTCTGTTGCTATATTATTGATGCTGAGTCTTATGCTTGGGATCGCCAATGCCTACGATATTCCGGCGCGACAGGCGATGGTGAATGATCTGGTGAAATCCAAAGATGATCTGCCCGCTGCCATTGCGATGAATTCTTCGCTCAACAATCTTACGCGCCTTGCCGGACCAGCTTTGGCGGGAATCATTATCGCTAATTATGGTGCAGGGATATGTTTCGGAAGTAATGCAGTAAGTTTTATTGCCGTAATCATTTGTTTAAATATGATCCGTTTCCCGGCTTACAAAGCTCCGCTTAAAAGAAAAAAACCTTGGATAGATTTTAAAGAAGGTTTTCATTATATGAAAAAGGAGCCTGAAATTTCCAGAACGCTTTTACTCTGTAGTTTGGTCAGTTTTTTTGTGATTACTTATAATACGTTGCAGCCTTATTTCGCTAAAACCGTATTTCATGGTGACGCGGCAACTTACGGTTATATGAATGCTGCTGCAGGTTTGGGAGCTTTTACGAGTACCTTATTTATTGCGTCACAAAAGAGAGTCGGGAATTTAAAAAAGATACTTTTTTTCAATCTTTTGCTGTTGGGGACAGGACTCATCTTAATGTCATTTGTAAGGATTTTACCGATTTATATTATGTTTTGTTTCATTTGCGGATTCGGGACGATGTCTATTATTCCGATTTGTAATACAATTATTCAAACTGTTTCAATAACAGAAATGCGCGGGCGTGTGATCGGCTTTTTTGCGATGGCTACATTGGGAACGCTACCATTAGGAAGTTTAGTCATCGGATGGCTTTCCAAATCTATCAGTGCTCAGCATTGCCAGCTGGGGCAGGGGATTTTATGCATTATTATCGTCTTACTGTTTTATAATTTTTTGAGAGGTGAAAAGAAACTCAATTCAGATGATTCAATGATAAAAACTCAAGATCAAGAAGATATTTTATTAACTAAATAAATTTAAAAATGGAAAATAAAAATTCAACAGCATTGCTGATCCTCGATATGCAGGAGCGCTTATTGGAAAGATTAGAAAACAGTGAAAAACTGATTGAAACCGTTTCAAAAGCCATACAATATGCCCGGGAAAATAAAATTCCCGTGATCTATGGAGTGGTAGGATTTAGGAATGGTCTTCCGGAAGTCAGTTCCAATAATAAAACCTTTGGTAATTTACGACCGATGTTGGAGCAGTCTCGTTTGGAAGATTTTACCAAAATATCTACTCAGTTAGCACCGCTGGAAAATGAACCAATTGTTATCAAGAAACGATTCAGCACTTTTGTAGGAAGCGATCTGGAAGTGATTTTAAGATCTCAGAATATAAAACATCTTGTCATGTGCGGCGTGGTTACGAGTGGTGTAATTTTGTCCACAGGATTGGAAGCTGCAGACAAAGATTATCAATTGACAATTTTATCCGACGGTTGCCAGGATCATCATGTAGATGTTCATCAGATGTTGATGGAAAAAGTATTTTCAAGATGTGCGGAGATCCAGACTTGTGAAGAATGGATGAAAGCTTAAATAAAAATTTTCCCTGATATATTTTGTATTGGGGATTTTTATTTCTTATAAATTGTTTTTTGGGGTAAATTTTTATTGTTCAGAACCTGCTGAATATATCCCGACAGTAATTTCGTATTTCCGCTGTAATGATGATTTCCCGGAATATGTTTCATCTGATAATTATGGCTCAGTTTGATTTCTTCATACGGGAAATGAGCATATTCAAAATCACTTAAAATCACTGTCACCGGAACATCAGTCATCTTATTGATCTCAGGAGTCACCAGCATGCTGCCTTTGGGTTCCATCCCGAAATATTCATTAAGATGAATTTTAAAATCGGTCGTTTTTGAAGGACCAATAATAAAAACATGCTGAATTTTATTTTTAAGATCCTCCGTAAAATGGTTGTAAACAAAAGGTGTGACATCGGCTCCAAAAGAATAGCCTATCAAAATAACCTTTTGATTTTTTCGTCCCTGAAGCTGTTTGTCGATATAGTTTTCAATCGTAGCAGAAGTCTGTTCCGGCGTTTTTTTATTCCAGAAATAGTTTTTTGTATTTAAACCGAAAACATCGTATCTCATGGTATAAAAATCATTAGCTAGCCCTTTTGAGAAAGAATTAAAACCCGCGTCACCACTGAGATAAAAGATAATAGGTTTATCCGTATTTGAATTCCATGAAGTGATATTAAAATCGTCTTTGGACGATGTACAGGAACAAAATAGAAAAAATACCGTCACAGAAAGTATTTTCAAAATAAATTTGAATAAATCTTTCATGGTTTCATAACTTTATTAAGAGAAGCAGGAATTTGGATTAAATCAAAATCACTGTTGTACACCAAATATTTATTTTCCCACGTGTCGGCATATTTTTCCTTAAAATTTCTCAGGGTCTGATAAGATTTAAAGCTTCCAACTCTTTGGTAAACAAATTGTAGGACATCTTCCGCGGTATTGCTCGGTTCCTGCATTCCCGCCATTGGGGTCATCCCTAAATTAATATATTTCAGGTCCTTAATTCTGGCATATTCCACTAATTTTACAATAAGAAGATCGATGCTGCCGCTGGGAGCATCTTCCGTTTTCCGGATCATGTCGTAGCTGCATTCATCTGGTGCACAGTAAGGTATGATATTGAGAAAAGCGACACAATTGTGATCAGCATCAAAAATAAGGATAAGATCCTGAGATTTTACCGTTTCGGAGTCAAACATTCCTTCTGCAAAAACGATTTCCTTTTTATCAGATTCTGTTAACCATAAATCAGATACTTTTTTGATTTGCTCAATAATATTTTCGGAGTGGGGAGCATACAGTATTTCGGCTTTGTAACCTGCTTTTTCCAAACCGTTGATACCGTTTCGTATTGATTTTCTTTCTTTTCCGGTGAGACTGAATTTTTCTGCGTCCAATATCGCATCCTGTCCGATAAAAAGTTTTTGTTTTTTTAAAGGATTAAAATAAATCAATCCGCTTTCATCAACCCGATAATAGCAGGTTTTTAAATTATTTTTCTGACAATAGAGATCAAACTCATTGATAAGATCCGTTTTATCGTTTTCAGGACAGACAGGCTCTTCCAGGACAACAGCAAATCCGTTGGCAGTTCGGAAAGACACAAATCCGTGAATATCTTCTGAAAAATAAAACTGCTTCTCCTGGGTAAGTTTAAAATAATCCAATGAAGAATTTCCGTACTCTTTAACCAAGTTTTCTGCATTACCGGAGTTTTCTGCATCGTCTTTTTCTTTATGAATATTCATCCTGTAAAATGAAAAAATAAGGATCAGCCAGAAAGCGGCACCTAAAATATAATTAAGATTTTGAAAATCTCTTGCAAATGGAGTATTTGAAATAAGCCCGGAATCTTTAAATAATAAAAAAGTATGCAAAGTATAATAAACCGCCTGTTCTTTGGTGAAATTAATTCCAAAATGATTTTCACTGATAAAATAAAATGCAAGACAGTCAAAAATAAAAATAATGGCAAAAACCCCTAAAAACCTGCTGAAACCTCTGTGTATCGACATTCTTTTTGCTCTTAAAATATATTCCTTCCTGCTGTATAATAAAAGTCCCAACGTAAACAGTGCGAATAAAGCTTCTTCATAATCCAGTGCTTTTGTTAAATTAAAAATTGCTGATGTAATCGTAAGAACAAGAGCAAAATACCATGCTCTTTTAGACCCTCGGAAAAGATTTGCAGAAGTCACCAGAAGCAGAATTCCGGAAATAAGGGTCAGTATTTTCGAGAGATGAATTGCTTCCAGTGGCAGATAGTTTTTTAGAATAGAAATCCTGTCAGCCAAAGCCGGAGTGATCACAGAAAGAATATTAATGATACCCAATAAAAAGATCATAAACACAGGCAATACCCTTGCAAACAGTTTTCTTCCGCTCCAGAGATAGGAAATAATTCCCAACACAAGAGGAAGCCAGAATTCGAAAAAACGATAGACCAAAGTAACACCCAACCCATCGGAATGACTGTATCCGAAATTAGCGAGGATAAAAGTTAAAGAAAATTCTACCGCTCCCAATCCGCGGAGAAACGGAGAAACGATCATAAGCAATACCGAAACCACATACGAAATCGCCGCCGCAGAAAATGATGCCGGAACGCCAAATGCATACATCGCGATCAAAAGGTGAAAAACACCACAACATTCAATCGCTATTGAAGCAAGAACGGTGAGCCAGAAATATTTTTTATCAACTTCACTGTTAAATATTTCTTCGGCAGAACTGATGATTTTAGGAAACTTTTTCTCAAAAAATCGATACACAGCGTTTTTTCTTCGGAATGAAATAAAGATAAAATAGCAAAGCAGAAGAACGCCCGTCAGTAGAGCAATACCGATCCAGCTGTCACCGAAATTTTTATTGATAAATACAGCATACGCAATAAGAGGAATTCCAACGATGAGGACGGTCAGCAACCCAACAAAACCATAAACCGCGCTTGCCTGATGAACTTTTGAAGATTTATAGCCTTTGGTTCTTATATTTCTCGGAAGATAGGCCAGAGAACTTACGCCGCCGGCTGGGAGAAAAATGCTCAGAAAATTTCGCTTTAAAAATAAGCCAATGGCGTCAGGTAATTTTATATCCAATCCGGTGCTCCGAAAGCTTGTTACATACATTAATCCCTGCAGGGCAATATAGATAAATGTTAATGCAACTCCGGATAAAATCCACCACAGATCAGCATTTTTAAGTTCAGGACCGATGGAAGCCATTTCATGTCTTTCACTCCTGAAAAACACAAATGCCAACAGGAGAATGATAACAGCCAAAACTTCCTTCCAGCCGACCTGTTTAACGATTTTAGAAATTTTATTGATCTTCATAAATGTGTCAGGTAGTGTGTGTAAAAAACCTTTAATAAAAATAAATAAAAATCCTTTAGTAATGGATTATATTTTAATAATAGCTATTGATGTTGAATAATTTCTTTCTGTATTACATTATAAATTATTTTTTTCCTTTTTCAAGAAATAGTATGGTTAAGTCGTGAAAATGGTAAAAAATTTGTTCGTCTGATCTCATTTTTATGTTGAAAAAATGGGTCGTTTTTTTTATGTTTAATAAAAAAGATAGAATAATTTATTCGCTTTCTTATCATATTTTTAATGTTAATAAAAATTTATTTTGACCTTAATTTTTCTACTCTTAAACATCTATTTCTGAACCATTTTGTAAAAATACAGCTTCGTATTTATTTTTACCTTATCATTTTTTTAAGGGTATTGTTATCATACAAAATCGATATGTAATATATTGATAAGCAATAGGTAATGAATGGTTTGTTTTTTTATATCAATTGAATTTTTATATTTGCTATGTTACGTTAATGTAAATATAAATGACTCCGAATTTTATTCATACCTATGTATCTGTTGATTGTGTTGTTTTTGGTTTTGACCTTAACAACAGGTTAAACATCTTATTGGTACAGCGTTATCTTGGCGAAACTCCCAGAGAACAGCAGAAAAGATTGCCGGGGAGCCTGATATTTAATGATGAAGATGTAGACGACGCGGCTCAAAGGGTACTTCATGAGCTGACAGGCATTAAAAAGATGGTTCTTAAAGAGTTCAAATGCTTTGCAGATCCTTTACGTGCCAGCAATCAGGAGGATGTAAAATGGATGGAAAAGGAGTACAAGCTAAGCATTGACAGGATAATTACAGTGGCCTACCTTTCTTTATGTAAAATCGATCAGAAGATAAACAGTACAAAATATGACACGGTAGATTGGTATCCGGTCGATGAAGTTCCGTCGCTGCCGTTTGATCATAATAAAATCATTAATGAGTCATTAATTGAGATCAGAAAATGGATAGAATCCGACTTCTCGATTATTTTTGAATTGTTACCAAAAAAATTTACGATAAGACAACTGTATCAGTTGTACAGTTCTTTAAGTGAAAAACGAATTGACATTAAAAATTTTCACAAAAAGATCTCATCGTTCAGCTACATTATCCCGTTGGAAGAGATTGAGAACAATGTTTCGCATCGTGCTGCAAGATATTACAGGTTCGATGCTAAAATTTATAAGAAAAATAATACCAGACTAATAAAATAATACCATTTTTTGAATTATGTATTTACTAGGATATGACATTGGCAGTTCTTCCGTAAAAGTTTGTCTCATTGAGGCATCCAGCGGGAAAATTATTGCATCAGATTTTTCGCCTAAGAAAGAAATGAAGATCACTGCTGTCAATCCCGGCTGGGCAGAACAAAACCCTGCTGACTGGTGGTTAAACTTGAAACTGGCTCATGAATCTGTCATGCATGAATCAGGGATCAATGCAGAAGACATCAAAGGAATCGGTATTACCTGGCAGATGCACGGTTTGATTTTAGTGGATAAAGATCAGAACCTGTTGCGTCCGTCAATTATCTGGTGTGACAGCCGCGCTGTTCCGTATGGTGAGAAGGCTTTCAAACACATTGGTGAAGAGAAATGTTTATCGCATTTGTTGAATTCACCGGGAAATTTTACAGCGTCAAAATTAGCCTGGGTTAAAGAAAATGAGCTCGAAATTTTCGAAAAAATTGATAAAATAATGCTTCCCGGAGATTACATTGCCATGAGGCTTTCCGGTGAGATAGGAATGACGATCGAAGGTCTGTCAGAAGGGATTTTCTGGGATTTTAAAAATAATTGCATTTCAGAAGACGTCATCAATTATTACGGAATTCCCAAAAGCTTTTTCCCTGAAATTATTCCGACTTTCGGGATTCAGGCGACAGTTTCAGCAACAGCCGCTCAGGAATTAGGCTTGAAAGAAGGAACGCCGATTTCTTACCGAGCCGGAGATCAGCCCAATAATGCATTATCATTAAATGTTTTCAATCCGGGAGAGATCGCTTCCACAGCAGGAACTTCAGGCGTTGTTTACGGTGTTTTAGATCAGCTTGAATATGATAAATTGTCAAGAGTAAATACGTTTGCACACGTTAATTATACTCCTGAACAGACCAGATTGGGCGTTCTATTGTGTATCAACGGGACCGGAATTTTAAATTCCTGGTTAAAGCACAATTTTGCGACTTCATTGTCTTCTTACGGAGATATGAATGATCTGGCTTCACTTTCACCGATCGGCTCTAAAGGTTTGAGCATCATTCCTTTCGGAAACGGAGCCGAAAGGGTGTTGGAAAACAAAGACACAAGCTGCTCAATGCACGGGATTAATTTTAATATTCATTCAAAAGGAGATATTCTCCGTGCCGCGCAGGAAGGAATCGTTTTTTCCTACGAATACGGAATGAATATTATGCGAAACATCGGTATGGATATTCAGGTGATCCGTGCCGGAAATGCCAATATGTTTTTAAGTTCTATTTTCCGTCAAACACTTGCCAGTGTGAGTAATGCGGTGATTGAGCTGTACGACACAGACGGCGCAGTAGGCGCAGCAAGAGCCGCTGGAATGGGAATAGGTTTCTATGCTGATTCTAAAGAAGCCTTTGCTTCTCTTGAAAAAATTGCAGTTATTGAACCTGAAACAGAAAAAAGAGAGCAGTATTTAGAAGCATATTCTAGATGGACGAAGCATCTTAATGAAATACTGTAATCTAGCTTTATTAATGGATAATTTTAAGGATCAAAAAAAAACAGGATGTGATTGCATCCTGTTTTTTGTTATTTCATGTTAGCTTTAATTCTTTCTTCGATCATTCGCCAATCGTAAATATGGAAAACTCTGCCGTTGCTCATGGCTACAAACATTCCTTTTGGAAATTTTGGTCCGAGATTAACGTTGGTTGCTTCCGAGCCGTCACTTTCCTTTGTAGAAACCGGGATTTCTGCAATTTTTCCTTTTGACGGATTTTCTCTTAAATACACATTAAAAGTATCTTTCTGCTGATTGGAAACCAAGATATATCCGGTGTTCACAGAAGTAGGGTAGATGGAAATTCCCTCCACATCGGATTTGAAATCGCCTTTTCCGAAGACCGAAAGTTCTTCATTTCCTTTTGCCGGATCAGCGTAATATTGATGAACACCAAACATTTCATCGGAATAATAAATGTAGCCCATTTCATCATCTACAGCGATGCTTTCAATTTCTTTCAGACCACTGTATTTTCCGAATTTACGCACAACGTTGCCTGTAATTTTTCCGTCTTTTTCAGATAATTTATATTGCCAAAGATAGCCGTCAATCGGTCCGGATTTTCTTCCTGCAATCACGAAAGTTTCTTCTGTTTTAGGATTTTTATAGATTGAAATTCCCATCGGTCCGCGCTCAGTTTCTCCATCAAAAACAGTGAATTCTCCAACTTCTTTTAAATCAGGAAGTGAATACAGTTTTACCTTGTTGGTTTCTCTTTCAGTCACGGCAGCAAAGTCGATTTTTTTTCCGTTTAAATTAAATCCGTATTCCAGATCAACATTATTCGGACGTTTTAAGCCTAAAACTTTATTGATAATTTTTCCGTCTAAATCGAAAGCGTACAGACCGCCATTTGTATCTTTATCTGTTCCGATGATGATACTTTTGGAAGCGTCTTGCGGGTTAATCCAGATTGCGGGATCGTCGGTATCATACAAAACCGTTTCTGTAATCGCGGTCGGCTGTATTTTTTTTCCTAATTGATGTTGCCCGACACAATTTACCACAAACGGCAAAATGGAAAGAGCTATGATATAATTTATTTTTTTCATTTAAATAATGGTTAATATTTTTCTTTAAGCTTAATTAAAAATCAAACTTTACCCCCAAGTTAAACTTCGGTCTGTAATATTCAACCTGTGCTGTTCTGTCCGAAATTCCCTGATAATATCTCAACGGCTGATTCGTTAAATTATTCGCTTCAGCAAAAATCCTCAACTGACTTGTAATTTTATAAGAAGCATTGGCATCAAGGAACAATTGGTTGTCGTAATAACGGTCTTCAAAAGCATTTCCACCCAATTCATCAATATAATGAGAAGCATAATTCATAGAAACTCTTGCCGAAAAACGTTTGTTTTCCCAAGATAGCGATCCGTTAAACATATTCGGAGCAGTTCCCGGAAGTCCGACATCGGTTCTTTCAACGCCGTCTTCATTGGTGATACCTTTAGCTTTTGAATGCGTGTAAGTGTAATTTACATACACTCCCAAACCTTTCCAAAACGCTCCCGGAATGAAGTCTAATTGTCTTTGTAAAGCAACTTCAAAACCGTAAATATCTACATTATCTCCATTTCTTTGTTGAGTGAAGGTCCAGTTATTTTCGCCCGCGGGAATCGGGTTGTTTTGTCCTGCAAAGTCATTGGCAAAATCATTTGCAGAATAATTTCTTCTTGAATATGTGTATATAAAATCCTTTAAATTCTTGTAAAATACACCTCCGGAAAGGATTCCGACAGATTTAAAATATTTTTCCGCCATAAAATCAAAATTGTAAGCGTATGTTGCCTTCAAATTCGGATTTCCTGCAGAAACGGCCTCATCACCAGAAATTACATTTAAATAAGGAACTAAAGCGTAATAATTCGGACGCGCCAAAGCGGTTGTAAATGCTGCACGAAGCACCAAATTCTGAACAGGAACATATTTAAATGACAAATTCGGAAGGATATTCGTATATGTATTGGTATTGTTGATTTTTCCTACCAAATCTTCTTCATCCATCACGTAATTTCCGGTATAATCAATTTTTGTGCTTTCGATACGGGCTCCGACGATCATTGAGAATTTATCGCTGAAATCCTGATCCCAACGGATGTATCCTGCGTAAATATTTTCTTTTGCCTTGTAATTTCCGGAAAGAAATTCTTCAGGTTTTGATTCTGAATTAAATAAATTTGGGTTAAATAAATCTAATCCGCCCAAAAACGGAGCCGCTGCAAAGGTTCCCGGAACATAATTTCCCGGCTGAAAGTTGTGTCCGTCAAAATAAGTTGTGGGAACAGACAGCAAGCTTCCCATGTCATTAATCGGTTCGAAAGCAAAATAATCATTTTCTCTTTCTTTTTCCTTCAGACGCAAACGCGCGCCCACACGGATTCTCCCTTTTTGATCATCAATTACAGAAAACGGAAAACGTAAATTAACTTTAGCTCCAAATTCCTTTTCCTGAGTAAAACTATTCGCATCAGAAAGATCGCTTAACTCATAATTTCCCAAATTATCGGAAGTAAGTGGTGTGATCATCGGTCTTCTCGGATCGGTGAAATTGGAAGAGAAAGTCATGTCTTCACTTTCAAATTCGATATAACGTTCATGAGGCTTCTTTTCGCTTGCCGTTGCGTAGTTCATCGACCAGTCCAAATCAATTTTAGTTCCTAAAAGATGTTCTCCTCTCAAAGCATAATTTTGGACTTTTTGTCTTTCAAGACGCGTATTGTCATTGTTGAAATCTCCACCTTTGTTTTGTCTTGTCATGCTGCCTTCCCAGCCTGTGATCTGAGATTCATCATCATTATAAATCGGATCGATTTTATAGCCTAAAGCATAACGGTTTTCTTTATCATTTCTGAAATTATACATGGCAGAAGCGTAGATTTTGTTTTTAGAATTAAATTCATAATCCAAATTCAAGTCAAAACTGTGTCTGATACGGTGCTCGTTGTAATAACGAACTCCCATTTTGCTAATGTAAGCTGTGTGAGCTGCATCATCGGCGATTTCCCATGTCGGCTCGATATTATCCGAACCAAAATTGTTATTATTATATGAAAAACTGAATACAGCTCCTAATTTTTTGTTTAAAAAACGGTCTCCATACACCAATCCGGCTGTATAATTTCCTTTTTCACGGATCGGACTGTAACCTCCCGCCAGAGTCGCGGAAATTCTTTGTCCGTTCGGGGAAGCTCTTGTAATCAAGTTCACGGAACCTCCGATGGCATCGGCATCCATGTCTGGAGTCAATGTTTTATTCACCTCAATCGTAGAGATCATATCGGAAGGAATCAGATCCATCTGAACATTACGGTTATCGCCTTCAGCGGATGGAATTCTGTCGCCGTTCAATGTTACAGAATTTAAGTTTGGAGCAAGTCCACGAATGATTAAATTTCTCGCTTCACCCTGATCATTTTGAATGGTAATTCCCGGAACACGCTTCAAGGCATCACCGATATTGGCATCCGGAAAACGCCCGATCTGGTCGGATGAAATGACGTTGGTGATATTCGCGTTATTCTTTTGTTTATTTAAAGCCCTTGCCTGGTTTCTAAGAGTCGCTCCTGCAACTACAACTTCTTCAATGGTTGTTTCTTTTCTTGCAAAAACGATATTTTGTTTGATATTTTTATCGGGTTCTACAGAAACGGGATATTCATGAGTTCCATAGCCCAAGTAGTCAATTTTCATGGTGTAATTCCCAGCAGGAACATTTAGGAAAACAAAATTTCCGTGTTCATCGGAAGTAGTGTAAATATTTCCCGGTGTCAGAGAAATTTTGGCTCCCGGCAATGCAATTTTAGAATCATCATTGATATTTCCCGAGACGGTACCTGATTGAGCATAAAAATAAATTGATGCACAAAGCAAAACGGATGTAAAAATTTTCTTCACTTTCTTTTCTTAGATTTAAATTCGAACAAAATTAAAGGGTTAAGAAGAAAATGGGTTGACGAGAAGGTTACGATTATTTTAAAGAATTGTAAACATATAGCTTTGAAGTTCAGAAAACATCTTCAAAGTTGAAGAATGAATTATATTTAGTTTTTTAGCATTTAATAAATTTAAATAATAAAAATATACAAGACGTGAAAAAAATATTTTGCCAGAAATAAAAATCTTTCTATATTTGCACCACTGAAAACGACGGTAACGTCGAAGTTCAGGAGAGTTGGCAGAGTGGTCGATTGCGGCAGTCTTGAAAACTGTTGACTGTAACAGGTCCGGGGGTTCGAATCCCTCACTCTCCGCCAGTTGGGAAACCAAAATAAGCTAAAACGCTGTAAACATTATTGTTTACAGCGTTTTTTGTTTTATCGCTAGAATCAAAAAAAATCAACTTTGTTTCTAATGCAATTTAAATTTAAAAATTAATATAAGTCAGCATTGAAATAGTAAATCTTTAGTTGGCTGCGCCAATAACTGCTGATATCAGCTTCTAAAACTTTACACATTTTTCAATCGGAAAAAGATATTCATTATTTTTAATGAAACTGTATCTAATCAACCGCTCTTGGAAAAAATGCGACGACTTTTTTAGTATATCACGCTCCAGCTTCGTATCTTTAAGTCTTTTCTCAAGTTCATAGATCTTTTTTAGTGCTTACTTAGGATGTCTTTTACCTGGAAAACTTCCGTTTCCAAATTCTTCATCTTCTTTTCGTCATTTGTAAAGCAAAGTAACTTTAATTCCAAGTTCTCTAGCCAATTCTGAGATATTATCTAATTGAACTGCTTTGGTGTTAAAAGTTGAATCATAAATTGTGCGCTCTCGTTTCATAAATTGAAATTAAGTTTTTTATCCTTAATTCTAACTTGATACTAAATTAGTACATCCACTGTAAGAATTTGATGAAGAAATGTAATCTATTTACATAATACTCCAGAATTTTTGAAGAAAATTATTAAATGAGTCAAAATTTCATGATTAATGACATGTTTTGGTTAAAGTTGAATGCTGTATTTTAGGTTTTTATCTACTTAAATTTTCATTTTATTGACTTTTTGATAATAAATATTACAACACTTCATCACTATTGTTATCATACTCCTGAAATTAACGAAAATTAACTTAATAAGTGTATCATTAACATTTAATACCTTTGATATTAGATAATTGAGTATTTGTTATCATTAATTTTATGATAAGCTTATCATCAAAATGATGCAATTCTTATCATCAAAAGTAGCTATGTAACCGTTTGATATTTAATATATAATACGATTTTATTTTTTTTTATGGATTGAATTTTTATATTTGTCATGTTACGTAAATGTTAACTTTAGCAATGGCTCCAGAATTTATACATACATATGTTTCAGTAGACTGTGTTGTTTTCGGATTTGACTCCGATAACAAATTGAATATATTATTGGTTCAGCGTCGATCTGATGACTCACCTGTCGAAATGCACAAAAAACTACCCGGTAGTTTGATATTCAGTAATGAGGATGTTGATGATGCGGCCAGTCGGGTACTTCATGAGCTGACTGGCATTAAAAAAATGATTTTGAAACAATTTAAATGTTACGCAGATCCGATGCGTGCGAGCAGTCAGAATGATATCAAATGGATGGATAGAGAGTATCAGCATAATATTGACAGAATTATTACTGTGGCTTATCTGTCTCTTTGCAAGATCGATCATAAAATCAACAGTTCAAAGTATAGCAATGTTGACTGGCATCCTATTGACCAAATACCGGCATTACCATTTGATCATAATGTTATCATACAGGAGTCTCTTGGAGAGATCAGAAGATGGATCGATATTGATTTTACAATTATTTTCGAGCTTCTACCAAAAAAATTTACCATCAGGCAGTTATATCAGCTCTACTGTGCATTAAGCGAAAAGAAAATTGATGTCAAAAATTTTCACAAAAAAGTTTCTTCGTTTAGCTTTATTATACCATTAGATGAAATTGAAGAGAATGTTTCGCACCGTGCAGCGAGATTTTACAAGTTTGATGGAAAAGTTTACAAGAAAAATAATTCAAAATTAATTAAATAAATCAATCTCAATACTATGTATTTATTAGGATACGATATAGGTAGTTCTTCTGTGAAAGTTTGTCTTGTAGAGGCATCCAGTGGTAAAGTAATAGCTTCTGATTTTTCACCCAAAAAAGAAATGAAGATCATCGCTCTACAACCTGGTTGGGCTGAACAAAACCCTGCTGATTGGTGGACCAATTTGAAGCTTGCGCATGAATCTGTTATGCATCAGGCAGGAATAAATGCTGAAGATATCAAAGGTATCGGGATTACATGGCAAATGCATGGTTTGATTTTGGTTGATAAAGACCAAAATCTTTTAAGACCCTCTATTATCTGGTGTGATAGTCGCGCTGTTCCTTATGGAGAGAAGGCTTTTAAAGCCATCGGAGAAGAAAAATGTTTATCACATTTATTGAATTCACCTGGAAATTTTACAGCCTCAAAATTAGCTTGGGTTAAAGAACATGAACCGGAAATTTTCGAGAAAATTGATAAAATAATGCTACCAGGTGATTATATTGCGATGAAACTGTCGGGTGAAATCGGGATCACGATTGAAGGTCTTTCTGAAGGTATATTTTGGGATTTTAAAAATAACTGCATTTCTAAGGATGTCATTGAGCATTTTGGTATTCCTGAAAGTTTTTTCCCTGAAATTGTTCCGACCTTCGGCATTCAGTCCACTGTTTCCGCGACAGCTGCCACCGAATTGGGTTTAAAAGAAGGGACGCCAATCTCTTACAGAGCGGGAGACCAACCTAATAATGCTTTGTCTTTAAATGTTTTTAATCCTGGAGAAATTGCTTCTACAGCAGGTACTTCAGGGGTTGTTTATGGAGTTTTAGATCACTTAGACTATGATAAGCTTTCAAGGGTAAATACATTCGCACACGTCAATCATTCGGAGGAGCAAATGAGATTAGGAGTGTTGCTATGTATTAATGGAACAGGAATTTTAAACTCCTGGCTGAAGCATAATTTTGCCACTTCACTTTCTTCTTATGGAGATATGAATGAACTGGCTTCGCTTTCACCGATCGGATCAAAAGGTTTAAGTATTATCCCATTCGGTAACGGGGCAGAAAGAGTTTTGGAAAATAAAGATACAAGATGTTCAATCCACGGTATCAATTTCAATATACATTCCAAAGGGGATGTTCTTAGAGCAGCACAGGAAGCTATCGTTTTTTCTTATGAATATGGGATGAATATTATGAGAGGGATCGGTATGGACATTAATGTAATTCGAGCAGGTAACGCTAATATGTTTTTAAGCTCAATTTTCAGGCAGTCCTTTGCCAGCGTGAGTAATGCTGTGATCGAGCTTTATGACACCGATGGTGCTGTAGGTGCTGCCAGAGCTGCCGGTATGGGAATAGGTTTTTATTCAGATTCATCAGAAGCATTTTCGTCACTTGAAAAAATAGCGGTCATAGAACCTGAACATGAAAAAAGAGATCAGTATTTAGAGGCTTACTCCGGATGGCAAGACCATCTTCAGGCGATTATCTAATCAAAAAATAATATAAAAATACACAGACTTGCTGCATAGAAATTATCAGTGAGCAGGGAATTCCCACATCTTAAACGAAATTTTCAATTAATAAAATCAAACATATATGAATGTTTTAAACTCAACAAAAGAATTTTTTTCAGGAATAGATCAGATCAAATTTGAAGGAAAAGAAAGCAGAAATCCATTGGCTTTCAGATATTATGATGCTGAAAAAATCATCATGGGAAAACCAATGAAAGACTGGACGAAATTTGCAATGGCTTGGTGGCACACGCTTTGTGCAAACGGAAGCGATCCATTTGGCGGACCGACAATTCATCATCCTTGGGATATCGGGAATGACGCCGTTACAAGAGCAATGCACAAAATGGATGCAGGTTTTGAATTTATGTCTAAAATGGGCTTCAATTATTACTGTTTCCATGATATCGACTTGGTAGATCCTGCAGATAACTGGAAAGATTACGAAAAAAATCTTCAGGCAGTTGTAGAATATGCAAAACAAAAGCAAGCGGAAACAGGAATCAAGCTTTTATGGGGAACAGCGAACGTTTTCACGCATGAAAGATACATGAATGGAGCTTCTACCAACCCGAATTTTGATGTGGTGGCTTGTGCGGGAACTCAGGTTAAAAATTCTATCGATGCAACCATTGCTTTGGGTGGTGAAAATTACGTTTTCTGGGGTGGAAGAGAAGGCTATATGAGCCTTTTAAACACCGATATGAAGCGTGAAAAAGATCATTTGGCACGTTTTCTTTCTATGTCTCGTGATTATGCCCGTCAGCAAGGCTTTAAAGGAACTTTCCTTATTGAGCCAAAACCGATGGAACCTACAAAACACCAGTACGACTACGATTCTGAAACAGTTATTGGCTTCTTAAGACATTACGGATTAGACAAAGATTTTAAATTAAATATTGAAGTAAACCACGCAACTTTAGCTGGTCATACTTTTGAACACGAACTTCAGGTTGCTGTTGATGCAGGGCTTTTAGGAAGTATCGATGCCAACAGAGGGGATTACCAAAACGGTTGGGATACAGACCAGTTTCCGATAGATTATTATGATATGGTTCAGGCCTGGTTGGTTCTTCTTCCGGCAGGAGGTTTAGGAAACGGAGGTGTTAATTTCGATGCTAAAATCAGAAGAAATTCTATCGATGCTGAAGATTTATTCATCTCTCATATTTCTGGAATGGATGTTTTTGCAAAAGGTCTTTTGGCTGCAGCAGATATTTTGGAAAATTCGGATTATAAAAAATTAAGAACCGACCGTTACGCTTCTTTCGACAACGGAAACGGAAAAGCTTATGAGGAAGGATCTCTTACTTTGGAAGATCTTCAGAGAATTGCCCATGAAATCGGTGAACCTCAACCAAAAAGCGGAAAGCAGGAATTGTTTGAAGCTATCGTAAACATGTATATCTAAAAAAAATAAAAAGGCTGCTAAACACTAAGGATTTTTACAAATTATAATTATTAATAGCCTTTTACTCAACCCTAATATTTAAAAAATAATAATTATGAACCGATTTTATTTTGGTAATAATAAAGCTGCATTGTTTTTTGCGATGGCTTTATTACCTTCAGCCATGGTTTATTCCCAGGTTAAAAAAGATACGGTAACAAAAGAGAAGAAGATCGATGAAGTTGTTGTTATTGGATATGGTACACAGAGAAAAGAAGCGGTAACAGGATCTGTTGCTACGGTAAAAGGAGATGCGCTTCGCGAAGTTCCTTCAGCAAATATTACTCAGGCTCTACAAGGAAGAACAGCGGGTGTTGATATTTCCCAATCCTCTACAAAACCGGGGGCTGCAATGCAGATCAGGATCAGAGGAACAAGATCATTAACGGGAGATAACAACCCTTTGATCGTTCTTGATGGAATTCCGTTTGTAGGTTCGTTGGGTGATATCAGCTCAAGCGATATAAAAAGTATTGATATTCTTAAAGATGCTTCAGCAACGGCGATCTATGGATCAAGAGGTGCAAACGGAGTAATTTTAGTAACTACCAATAGAGGGTCAAAAGGGCAGAAACCAAGATTCACGTATAATACTTTTACGGGAGTTCAGACTTTATTTTCTAAATATCCGATGATGGATGGTCCTAAGTTTGCCCAGCTTCGTACTTATGCTATTCCTGCAGGAAATACAACACCATTATATAGCAACGGTGTTGATGAAAGCAATAGTACCAATACCGACTGGCAAAGTTTATACTATAAACCGGCAATGATCACCAGCCATGATATAGGTGTTTCAGGGGGAACAGAAGGTGGAAATTATAATGTAGGACTGTCTTATTTTAAGCAGGACGCATTGGTTCCTCTTCAGAGTTATGAGAGATTTGCTTTGCGTACGGCAATCGATCAGCAGGTAGGTAAAATTTTCAAATTTGGATTTACCACGAATACCAATTATTCCATATCAGAAGGAAATGGTGTAAATCCCGGAGCTGTTTTAGGGTATTCTCCCTTGGCAAATCCATACAGACCGGACGGAAGCTTGAAAACTTTAATGAGTACAGCAGGAGGAATAGATCAAACTTGGATTTATACTCGTAAAAATTTAGAAGATTTAAATGATAAATATGTTGATGAAACCAAATCTTTTGCATCATACAATAATCTTTATGGTGAAGCTGCACTTCCTATTACAGGATTAAAATACAGACTGAACGTAGGATTGGATTATCGTACCGCAAACAGCGGAAATTACACAGGAGTAGGAGTGTTTAATACGAATCCGCAAGGTCCTTCATCAGCAGGAAGAGGCAATAATCAGACCTATCACTGGGTATTGGAAAACCTTTTAACCTACGACCGCACTTTCGGTAAGCACAAAGTAAATGCCGTAGGATTATATTCTGCAGAAGGGAACAGATATACGAGTTCATATATGAGTGCAAAGAATGTTCCGGCAGATTTTTTCCAATATTATAATTTAGGGCAGTCGCCTCAGGCAGATATTACGGTAAGGCCTGAAGATCAGGTGTATTGGCAGACTGGTTTGCTTTCAGCAATGGGAAGAGTAATGTATACATATGATAACAAATATATGCTGACAGCAACTCTTCGTGCCGACGGGTCTTCAAGACTGGCTCCGGGAAATAAGTGGCACACCTATCCAGCTCTATCTCTGGGGTGGAATGTTACCAATGAATCTTTCATGAAGAACATCAAGGCTCTTAATCTTTTTAAACTGAGAGCGGGATGGGGACAAACTTCCAACCAGGCAGTAAATCCATATTCCACATTAGGAGCACTTACCGTTACTCCATATAATTTTGGAACGACAAACAGTACCGGCGTGTATGTAAGCCAGGCTCCTAACCCAGATCTTGGCTGGGAATATTCGAAAACACAAAATTATGGGGTTGATTTCGGATTGTTTCAGAATCGTATTACAGGAAGTGTAGAATATTATAAAACACATACGTATGATCTTTTAACTCAAAAAAATCTTCCGCCATCCACAGCTATCGGATCTATTGTATCCAATGTTGCTGAAACGGAAAATAAAGGATTTGAAGTAAGTCTTAACGGGATTATTCTCGATAATCCTGAAGGTTTTAGCTGGGAAGCAGGAGTTAATTTTTATACCAACAGAAACAAAATTTTATCTCTTGCGTCCGGAACAACACGCGATGTGAACAACTTATGGTTCGTAGGACACAATATTAATTCTTTATACGATTACCAGTATATTGGCTTATGGCAAGCGGGTGATCCTTACCAGAGTATCCTGGAGCCAGGCACTTCGGCTGACGTAATTGGGTCTATTAAAGTTTTGTACACTGGAGGATATAATCCGGATGGAACTCCCGTAAGAGCAATCGGTCCGGATGACAGACAGATTTTTGACACGGCTCCTAAGTTTCAGGGAGGCTTTAATATGCGCTTTACCTATAAAAATTTTGAGTTAAGTACTGTAGGTGCATTCCAGAAAGGAGGAATCCTGATCAGTTCTTTGTACGGATCAGCAAGTTATCTCAACAGATTGACGGGTAGAGGGAATAACGTCGATGTAGATTATTGGACTGAAGAAAATACAGGTGCTTATTTTCCACGCCCCGGACGTCATTTAAGTGGTGACAATCCGAAGTATTCTTCTACATTGGCTATGTTCGATGCCTCATATCTAAAGCTTCGTACAATAACGTTGGGATATAATGTTGATAAAGAATTATTGAAAGATTTGAAAATCAATAGCTTTAGAATTTATTTTACAGTAACAAATCCTCTTGTATTATTTTCTCCTTATCATAAATTCTCTGGTATGGATCCGGAACCGAATTCTTTAGGTAATGAAAATCAGGCGGTAAGCGGATATCAAAACCGACAGCTAATTATAGGAACCAATAACCCATCCACAAGAAATTACTTAATGGGGCTTAATTTAACTTTTTAAAACTGTACAGTCATGATAAAAATTAATAAAAAAATGGTATTGGGAGCAATCTTCTTATCATTAACATTTACAGGATGTAATGAGATTCTTGACGAGCAGCCAAGATCAAATTACACGGTTGATTATTTTAGTACACCGGATGGTATTAATCAAAGTTTTACGTCTCTATACAGACAGTTACGATTACTATACGGGAACGGATATTTTATGAGCAATTGCCAGAATGGTACAGATGAGTCTACATGGGCGCAGAGTGCTGATGGTAATTTCAAAGAATTGGATATGTCCGGACAGGGAAATATTAATTCCAATACTTTTCCGACAAGTATGATCTGGGGATCTGTTTTTCCTTATATTAATACAGCCAACGGAATTATTGAAAAAGGTTCCGGTTTCGGAATCGCAGAATCAATGATTTCTGAAGCAAGATTTTTCAGAGGATTTGATTATTTTATGCTGGTACAGACCTATGGAGGGGTTCCTTTAGATCTTGGCGCAGGAGAATTAAAGTTTAATACCGTTCCTGCTACAACATCCGTAAGAAATACAGTTCCCGAAGTATATACAAAAGCTATTTTTCCTGATCTTAAAACAGCAATTGATAACTTGCCTGCTTCTCCAAGAGTTACAGGTGGGGTAACCAAAAATGTAGCAAGATTGATTTTAGCAAAAGCTTATCTTACGTATGGATGGTGGCTGCAGAATCCCAATAATATTCCTACTTATCCGGAAGTAGCCAGAACCGATCCGGACGGGCACAATGCACAGTGGTACTTCCAGCAGGCTTATGATATTGCTATGGCGGGAATTACCAATCCTGGAACTTATGGTCTTCAGCCTACTTTCTACGATGTTAATGTCGGATTCAACGACCGGAACAGCGAATGTATGCTGTACGCAGACCATACATCATCAAGTACTTATTATAACGAAAGCGATCCTGTAGGATTTGGTTCAGGCTGGGCTCCTGATAATTTTGCAGCATGGATGCAAACTTGGAATTATACAGCTATTAAAAGTAGTAAAACGGCTGCTTGGGGCCCGAACGATGCTGTAAGCTCTATTCAGCGTGAGGCAGCGCAACCTTTGGGACGTCCGTGGGTTCGTATGTGTCCTACAATAGGAGTTATTAAAAATACGTTTGCAGATAAAACCAATGATTCCAGATATGATGGTACTTTTGTTACCACATACAGAGGAAACTGGAATAAAAACGGAACCGGACTTACAACTGTTCCTGTGTTATATAATGCCAACAATTTACCAGTACAGCCGGGAGGCGCGATCCTTAGTTTTCTTAATGATGATTCCCAATCACCGGCATATCCGAACCCTGCCGGATCTGGTCAAAGTGGTGTAGGTGCAGGTACATTGCCTGGAAGAGCAGACTGGGTTATTGCACCAAACGGAATCAGCAGAATTGTTTATCCTGGTCTTTGGAAAATAGGTACTTATCGTACTGACGATCCTAACGGTTTGGGCTATCCTAATGCAGGGCTTACACGTCCTTTCAGCGTGGCAAAATTCTCTGAGTTCTATTTTATTGCAGCAGAAGCAGCAGTGAAAGGAGCTTCAGGATCGATGACGGCGAGAGATCTTATTAATGTTATTCGTGGGCGTGCAGGTAAATGGAAGTTTAACAATGCACAGAATGCGACTTACATAGCAGATAACAGTGCTGCAATGATTGCTGCCACACCTGCAACCATTACAATCGATTATATTCTTGCTGAAAGATCACGTGAATATTATGGGGAATTTTACAGATGGTATGATTTGGTTCGTACACAAAAATGGGAAGAGTATGCAGCTACTTATCAGATCGGCGGGGCTTCTTATGGAGATCATAGTCCTCAAACTGTAACACGTAATATTCAGAAATTCCACTATTTGAGACCTATTCCTCAGAATCAGCTTGATGCGATGGAAGTGTCTGCAGATATTAAGGCTAAATTTCAGAACCCGGGTTATTAAAATGAGTTAATTTCACATTCATAGATAGTTAGCAGGGCAGATCCTAAAAATATCTGCCTTGTTTTTAATTTAAAATTTAAAGACTATGGAAAAAACCTGGCGTTGGTTTGGTAAAAAAGATAAAATAAAATTAGATATGCTCCGCCAAATTGGTGTAGAAGGCATTGTGTCAGCACTTCACGATATTCCGAACGGGGAAGTTTGGTCATTAGACGCGATCAATAATTATAAAGATTATATAGAAAGTTTTGGTCTTCGCTGGTCTGTAGTTGAGAGTCTTGCTGTTAGTGAGTCTATCAAATATGGAGGAGGAAACAGAGATCAATTAATAGAAAATTACATCAAGAGTCTTGAAAATCTGGGTAAGGCGGGCGTAACAACGGTTTGTTACAATTTTATGCCGGTTCTTGATTGGGCTCGTACAGATTTGTTTTATCAGTGGGAAGACGGCTCGTCGTCATTGTACTTTGATAAAGCCAAATTTGCTTATTTTGAAATTCATATTCTGCAAAGAAAAGGTGCGGAAAACAATTATAATTCAGACATTCTTCAAAAAGTAGAGCAACTAAAAAATATTTTAACAGAAGAAGATAATAATGATCTGATAGACTCCATCATTGTAAAAACACAGGGTTTTGTTAATGGAAATATTAAGGAAGGCGACAAAAATCCGGTTCAATTATTCAAAAATCTATTAGCATTGTATGATGGGATTGATAAAGATCAGCTCCGTCAGAATATGAAATATTTTCTCGAAAAGATAATGCCTGTCTGCGAAAAGTGGAACATCCAGATGTGTGTACATCCCGATGATCCGCCGTTTTCATTATTAGGCTTACCAAGAATCGTCACCAATGAAGAAGATATTGATTGGCTCTTAAACGCTGTCGATAATCCCCACAACGGACTCACATTCTGCACCGGTTCTTTAAGTGCTGGTCTCCAAAATGATGTTCCGAATCTTGCCCAAAAATATGCTCACCGAACAAAATTTGTTCATTTAAGAAGCACAAATGTCTTTGATAATGGAGATTTTATCGAAGCCCATCATTTGGGTGGAAGAGGGAAATTAATCGAAGTAATCAAAATCTTTGAAAAAGAAAACCCGGATTTACCAATGCGTGTGGATCACGGCAGACTTTTGACGGATGATATTGATAAAGGCTACAACCCGGGATATTCATTCCTCGGAAGAATGTTGGCACTGGGTCAGATTGAAGGAGTAATGGCAGCCGTACAAAACGAAATGTCAAAACAATAACACACGGAACCCGAAGGGTTCAACAACAATAGCCGCAGGTGCAACCTGTGGAATTTATAAACAAATGAAATAAACCAGAAGGGTTAAATATTATCATTTATAAATCATCATTGATCAATTATAAAATAATGAACGAAATATTCAGCATAAAAGATAAAGTTGCAGTCATTACAGGAGCTTCCGGCGTTTTAGGCGGAAGTCTGGCCAAAAGTTTCATTGAAGCCGGAGCAAAAGTTGTCGCTCTTGGAAGAAATCAGGAAACTTTGGATGCCCGAATAAAAGAGTTGACACAATCCGGCGGTGATGCATTCGCTGTGCAAGCCAACGTAATGAATGTGGAAAGTCTTGAATCTGCTTCAAAAAAAATCCTTGAAAAATACGGTAAAATCGATATTCTACTCAATATTGCCGGTGGAAATATTCCTTCTGCAACATTAGCTCCCGACCAATCCTTTTTCGACCTGAAGATGGAAGCCTGGAACGAAGTAACCGATCTAAATATCAACGGAACGGTCTATCCAAGCAATGTTTTCGGGAAAGTAATGGCAGATCAAGGCAGCGGAAGTATCGTGAATATTTCCTCAATGGCAGCATATTCCGCAATCACAAGAGTAGCTGGTTATTCAGCGGCAAAATCTGCAATTACCAATTTTACCCAATGGCTGGCTTCAGATGTAGCATTGAAATTTGGAGATAAAATTCGTGTCAATGCAATTGCTCCCGGATTTTTTATCGGAGACCAGAACCGCGCGATTTTATTGAATCCTGATGGCTCTTTAACCGACCGAAGCAAAAAAGTTATCGCCAAAACCCCAATGGGACGTTTTGGAAATGCAGATGAACTCAACGGAGCGGTACAGTTCCTTTGTTCAGACGCAGCAAGTTTTATTACGGGTGCTTTATTGCCTATTGATGGTGGTTTCAGTGCATTCAGTGGTGTTTAAGATTGATATTATTTTCTTCATATAGTTGCGAGACCTTAGATGATATTACAGATTTCAATTAAGGTCTTGTTTTTAAAGATTTTTACAAAATCAAATCATTTTTAAATCGAATAATGAATCATTCCATTAAAAATAAAGAAGTTTTCGGAGAATCATTTTTGCTGGAATCGGCAAAGGCAGAAAATCTATATTTCGGATATGCGAAAGAAATGCCGATTATTGATTACCATAATCATCTTGAGCCGGATGTGATTTCAAATAATCAGAATTTCCTTTCTCCAACAGCAATTTGGCTGGATGGTGACCATTACAAATGGAGAGCAATGAGGAATTTTGGGATTGATGAGCAATTCATTTCAGGCAAAGCATCAGACTTGGAAAAGTTCAAAAAATGGGCAGAAGTTGTTCCTTATACGCTTCGTAATCCCTTATTTCACTGGACACATCTAGAACTGAAAAATCCTTTTGGAATCAAAGAATATCTTTCTCCGAAAAATGCGGATTCCATTTATCATCAGATGAATGAAAGTTTGCAGACTTCGGACTTTTTACCACAATCCATTATTCAAAATTTCAAAGTAGAAGCACTTTGCACAACAGACGACCCGGCTGATGATTTGGCTTATCATAAAGCACTAAAAAATAGCGGTTTTAAAACTCAGGTTCTACCGGCTTTCCGCCCAGATTCTTACATCAATATCATCAATCCGGAGCAATATCTTTTGAGCATTAAAAAGCTTGAGAATGTTTGCGGAATTTTAATTCAGTCAGTTTCTGATTTATTAAATGCACTTGAGTCCAGAATTAATTATTTCGCAGAAATAGGAGCTAAAGTCGCAGACCACGGTTTTGAATATTTTCCCGATACCACAAAATGGAATCTTAAATTAGAAACCGAATTTTCTGAATTTTTAAAAGGAAATAATCCGACATTCTCAAATCCGGAAGCCTTGTGCGGTTATCTGCTGAAAGAACTTTGCAAAATGTACGCTGAAAAAGGCTGGGTTCAGCAGTTTCACGTGGGAGCAACCAGAAATAATAATTCTGAAATGCTTAATAAAATTGGAATTAACTCAGGTTATGATGCTATCAGCGAACAATATTTTGCACAAAGAATGAGTGTACTTCTGGACGAACTGAATTCTGCCGGACAACTTACCAAAACCATTATTTATAACCTTAATCCCACTTTTAATGAAGTTTTAGCGACACTTGCCGGAAATTTCAATGAAGGCGGAATTAAGTCCAAAGTACAGTTTGGTGCAGCCTGGTGGTTTCTTGACCAATTAGACGGAATGAAAAAACAGATGAACACGCTTTCCAACATCGGTCTCATCAGCACATTCGTCGGAATGCTAACTGATTCCCGAAGTCTCCTGTCATTCTCAAGACACGATTATTTCAGAAGACTTTTATGCAATATGTTCGGCAGCGAGATGGAAAGAGGATTGTTGCCCGATGATGAAGAGTGGGTAGGAAAAATCATTCAAGATATCTGTTATCACAACACGAAAAATTATTTTGAAATTTAATACAATGCAAGATTCATTTTCCAATAAAATATTATGTTTCGGAGAATTGCTTTTGCATTTCGCTCCGGATTCCGAAGGAAACTGGCTCAATGAGCAGTCTCTGAAAATTTTCGTAGGCGGTGCAGAGTACAACGTGGCTTCTGCGCTTACACAATGGAAAAATCCTGTGAAATTCCTTTCAGCTTTGCCGGAAAATTTTATAGGAAATCAATTAGAATCTCAGCTCAAAAATAAAGGAATCGAAATTCTTGCAGAGAAAAACAACGGCAGAATCGGAACTTTTTACCTGTCTTCGGACGGCGATATGCAAAATGCGTCGGTGGTTTACGACCGTTTTCCATCGGTTTTCACGGTATCGGATTTTAGCACTTTTAGTTTTGATGAAATATTTTCAGAAGTAAAATGGCTTCACATCAGCACGATTACGCCGGCTTTGAGTGAAAATGCCTATCAGAAATGTCTTGATTTAATGAAAGAAGCGGCGTCAAGAAACATCACGGTTTCCCTCGATTTGAATTACCGTGCTGCAATTTGGCAGAACAGAAATCCTTCAGAAAAAATAAAAAATCTGATGCCTTTTGTGAGTGTTTTGATGGGAAATATCTGGTCAATTCAACAATTTTTAGAAATTCCAATTGAATATGAATTAAATGGAAGTTTTGATGATAAAAACCTTTTAAAGCAGGCAGAAAAATCAGCATTAGAAATTCAGTCGATTTTTCCGAATGTGGAAATGATTGCCAATACCTTTCGTTTCACGAGCGGTGAGGAAATTAATTACTATGCGACTTTATTTGCTGACGAGAAGCTTTTGGTTTCGCAGAAATATCACTCAGACAAAATTGAGGAAAGAGTGGGAAGCGGCGATTCCTTTATGGCAGCCTTGATTCACGGAACTTTAAAATCAAATCCTGCTCAGCAAATTTTAGAAGATGCTACAAAAGTCGCTTTCAAAAAGCTTTTTGTAAAAGGTGATACCATTAATGACAGCATTAATATTGAAAAATTATGAGTGTAATACTACAAAAAATAAAAGACCAGAAAATCGTTCCGTTGTTTTACAATGAATCGTTTGAGGTTTCAAAAAATACCGTAAAGGCTTTGTATGACGGAGGAATCCGAGTGATAGAATATACCAGCCGCGGCATTCAGGCTTTAGAGAATTTCACTAAACTGAAAGAAATCTCCGCCACAGAATTTCCCGAACTTTTATTAGGAATCGGAACCGTGAAAAATATGGAGGAAATGGATGATTATGCCGATGCAAAGGCAGATTTTATAATTACACCAATCATCAATGAGGAACTTGTAAAACATTCTGTCTCAAAAAATATCAATTTAATTCCGGGCTGTTTTACACCTTCTGATGTCAATTTAGCCTTCCAAAACGGACTCCGATTGGTAAAGATTTTCCCGGCTGATGCTTTGGGTAAAAATTACATTAAATCCATTCAGCCCGTTTTTCCTGGAATGAATTTTATGCCGACCGGAGGAATCAATGCTGATGTAGATGACATTACAGAATGGCTGAACGGCGGTGCAATCGCTGTCGGATTGGGAAGTTCACTCATCAAAACAGATTTTACATCAGAACAGCTCACAGAAAAAGTTCAGAACGTATTGCAACAACTTAATCAAAACTAAATGCAGGCTCCTAAGAATCACAATATCAGATGGTTTATGCTGTCTTTGGTTTTTCTCGCGACCACCATCAATTATCTCGACCGTCAGGTAATGGGTTTGCTGAAACCTGTTCTTGAAAAAGAGTTCAGCTGGGACGAAAAAGATTATAGCTACATCGTAATGGCGTTCACAACGACTTACGCCATCGGATATCTTGCGATGGGGAGATTTATCGACAGAGTAGGAACCAAAATTGGTTATGCAGTTTCATTGATTGTATGGAGTCTTGCTTCTATTGGACACGGTTTTGTGAAAAGCACTGTTGGATTTTTGATTGCAAGAAGCACACTAGGAATCAGCGAAGCAGGAAATTTTCCCGCAGCGATAAAATCGGTTGCAGAATGGTTTCCTAAAAAAGAACGCGCTTTGGCAACGGGGATTTTCAACTCCGGAGCAACAGTTGGAGCTATCTTAGCACCGCTTCTCGTGCCGTTTATTCTGGGGCATTATGGTTGGAGAGCAACCTTCGTTTGGATTGGAGCGCTCGGTTTACTATGGATTGTCCTTTGGTGGAAATTTTATTCAATTCCCGAAAAAACAAAAAAACTGAGTCAGGAAGAATTACAATATATTAAAAGTGACCAGGACGGAAAAACACAGGAACAGTCCAAAGTTCCGTTGTCCGAAATATTAAAATACAAAGTAACCTGGTCTTTTGCTATCGGAAAAATTTTGACTGACCCGATTTGGTATTTCTTTATGTTCTGGCTGCCTGCGTATTTTTCAGACGTATTTAAAATGGATATGACAAAACCCTCCATTCCGTTGATTATCATTTACAGCGGAACCACGATTGGAAGCATCGGTGGCGGTTATCTTTCCTCATTTTTAATTAAAAAAGGCTGGGCAATCGGAAGAGCGAGAAGTTCGACAATGCTCTTGTTTGCTTTGATGGTTGTTCCGGTAATGTTCTCAAAATATGTCGATAATATGTGGCTGATTACCATTATCATTGCCTTTGCAACCGCAGCACACCAAGGTTGGGGAGCCAATCTGATGACCACTGTTGGCGATAAATTACCCAACAATTATGTAAGTTCTGTGATTGGCTTTGGTGGAATGTTGGGGTCAGCAGCAGGAATTATTTTCCCGCTTTTCATCGGAATTGTCTTAGACACATTTAAAAAAGCTGGAAATATCAACGGAGGGTACAATATCATATTTTTCATTGCAGGCGTTTCTTACGTTGCAGCTTGGGGAATTATTTGGTTGATCAATAGGAAAAAAACTAAAATTTCTGTTTGAAATTAATGAAATATAAAAAATAAAATGAACGTAAAACATTGTATATTAATCATCTGTATTTTCATAAGCGGATTTTCACCTGCCCAAAAAGGAGGGAAATACAAGCTTTGGTATGACAAGCCCGCCAAACAGTGGGTGGAAGCGTTACCTGTTGGAAATGGAAGATTGGCGGCAATGGTTTTCGGCGACCCTTCAAAAGAAAGACTTCAACTAAATGAAGGAACTTTCTGGTCGGGAGGCCCTTCAAGGAACGACAACCCTGATGGTCCAAAAGTGTTGGATTCTATCCGTTACTATCTTTTTAACGGAAATTACAAAAGGGCAGAAATCCTTTCCAATAAAGGTTTGACAGCAAAAACACTTCAAGGTTCGGCGTTTCAGAATATCGGAGATTTGAATCTTGATTTTACTAATCTTGGCGTTGTTAAAGATTATTACCGTGAGCTTGATATCGAAAAAGCAATAACAACGACCACATTTTCCTCCAACGGAATTCATTACAAAAGAGAAGTTTTTGCTTCAATTTCGGATCAGGTAATTGTGATAAAACTAAGTTCAGACAAAAAAAATTCACTGAATTTCAATGCCGGATTCAACAGCGAACTCAAAAAAAATGTAAAAGCGATTGATGCAAATACCTTGCAGATGGACGGACTTTCCTCAACATTAGATGGCGTTCAGGGGAAGGTTAAATTCAATGCACTAGCTAAATTTATTACTAAAGGTGGAAAAACTTCTGTTTCACGAAATGGAATTTCGGTTGCCAATGCAGATGAAGTGATGATTCTGATTTCGATTGCCACCAACTTCACAGACTACAAAACTTTGAACACCGACGAAGTTTCAAAAAGCAAAAATTACATTACTCAAGCAGAAACAAAAAATTTCAATACCTTATTTAAAAATCATCTCAACGCTTACCAGAATTATTTCAAAAGGGTAGATTTCAGCCTCGGAACTTCTCCTGCGTCACAATTTCCTACCGATATTCGTGTTAAGAATTTTGCCACCAGTTACGACCCGGAACTTGTTTCATTGTATTATCAGTTTGGACGTTATCTCCTGATTTCATCATCGCAACCAGGCGGTCAGCCTGCTAATCTTCAAGGGATTTGGAACAACTCCAACAAACCGGCGTGGGATAGCAAATATACCATCAACATCAATACGGAAATGAATTACTGGCCTGCGGAAAAAACCAACCTACCGGAAATGCACGAGCCATTGATTCAGATGATAAAAGATTTGAGCGTAACCGGAGCAGAAACGGCAAAAGTAATGTACAAAAGCCGAGGTTGGGTGGCGCATCACAACACCGACATCTGGAGAATTACAGGAGTAATTGATTTTGCAAACGCCGGACAGTGGCCAATGGGAAGCGCCTGGCTTTCTCAGCATCTTTGGGAAAAATATTTATACAGCGGAGACAAAAATTATCTCAAATCCATTTATCCCGTGCTGAAATCCGCAACACAGTTCTATGAAGATTTCCTGATTGAAGAACCTACCCACAAATGGTTGGTTGTAAGTCCGTCTATGTCTCCCGAAAATATTCCGCAGGGAAACAAGGGAAGTTCTTTGGCAGCAGGAAATGCGATGGATAATCAGCTGATGTTCGACCTGTTCAGCAAAACAAAAAAAGCTGCACAAATTTTAAATATAGATTCAGATAAAATTCCGGTTTGGAACACTATCATTTCAAAATTACCACCGATGAAAATCGGAAGATACGGTCAGCTTCAGGAATGGATGGAAGACTGGGACAACCCGAAAGACAATCACAGACACGTTTCTCATCTGTATGGGTTGTTTCCGGGAAATCAAATCAATCCTGTCACAACACCTGAACTTTTTGATGCCTCAAAAACAGTTTTGTTACACCGTGGTGATGTTTCCACAGGCTGGTCGATGGGCTGGAAAATCAATCTTTGGGCTAAATTGTTAGACGGAAACCACGCCAATAAATTAATAAAAGACCAATTAACTTTGGTGGAAAAAGACGGTTGGGGCGAAAAAGGAGGAACTTATCCAAATTTGTTTGATGCGCATCCGCCGTTTCAAATTGACGGAAACTTCGGATGTACTTCCGGAATTACCGAAATGCTTTTACAGACACAAAACGGAGGCATTGATATTCTGCCCGCACTTCCCGACGAATGGAAAAACGGAAATATTTCCGGACTGAAAACGTACGGCGGTTTTGAGGTCAGTATCATTTGGAAAGACAATCAAGCTACAGAAGTTGTCATCAAATCAAATCTGGGTGGAAACTGTAGAATCAGTACACCTAATGAATTGGAATTGAAAGGAAAAAGCTTATTAAAAGTAGCATTGGGAAAAAATGAAAATCCATATTTTGAAATTCCGACAATCAAAGAACCTATAATTTCGCCAGAAGCAAAATTGAATGAGGTTAAAATGAAAGAAAGATTCATCTATGATTTTCCAACAGAAGCAGGAAAAATTTATACATTAAAAATTAAATAATAATCTAAAAAATATAACAATGAGACAGAGAATATTGCATTCGATTTTTTTAAGAAATAAACTCACTTTGATGACAGCAGTTTCTTTACTTTCTTTAAGTAGCGTTTCAGCACAGACTTTCTCAGACTTTTCCTACCGTGGAAATGATAAAATATACACAAACAATCCACTGAAAGAGAACGAATTTTATTCGCCGATTCTCCAGGGATGTTATCCGGATCCGAGTATTACCAGAAAAGGAGACGATTACTATCTTGTAAATTCTTCGTTTTCAATGTTTCCCGGCGTTCCGATTTTTACTTCTAAAGATTTGGTTAACTGGAAGCAGGTTGGTCACGTTCTCGACAGACCTTCTCAGCTTAAAGTAGAAAAAGGCGGTGTTTCGCAGGGAATTTACGCTCCTGATATCAAATATAATAAAAACAACGACACTTTTTACATGATTACCACGCAGATTGCGGGTGGAATTGGGAATATGGTCGTGAAAACCAAAGACCCTGCAAAAGGATGGAGTGAAGTCCAGAAACTGAACTTTGACGGAATTGACCCTTCGATTTTCTTCGATGATGATGGTAAAGCATACATCGTTCACAATGATGCGCCACCAAAAGGAACTGAACAGTACAACGGTCACCGTGTCATCAAAATGTGGGATTATGATTTGGAAAAAGACCAGGTTGTTGCAGGTTCAGATAAAATTATTGTAAACGGTGGTGTAGACCTTTCCCAAAAACCGATTTGGATAGAAGGTCCGCATTTATACAAAAAGAACGGGAAATATTTTCTGATGTGCGCAGAAGGCGGAACTGGCGGTAACCACAGTGAAGTTATTTTTATGGCAGATTCTCCAAAAGGGCCTTTTATTCCTGCAAAAAATAATCCTATCTTAACTCAGAGATATTTCCCGAAAGACCGAAAAGATAAAGTGGATTGGGCGGGTCACGCTGATTTGGTGGAAACTCCTGATGGAAAATATTTCGGAGTGTTTCTGGCAATTCGTCCCAACGAAAAAGGACGTGTGAATCACGGAAGAGAAACTTTCATTCTTCCCGTAGACTGGAGCGGAAAGTATCCTGTTTTTGAAAACGGTTTAGTTCCAATGAAACCAAAATTGAAATTACCGGAAGGCGTAAAAAACCAAACCGGACAAAATGGATTTTTCCCGAATGGAAACTTCACGTATAATGATAAACTGACCGATAAAAATCTTGACTTCCGTTGGATTGCGATGCGGGGACCTCGTGAAAATTTCATTACAACTGTCAAAAACGGCGTAAAAGTCACTCCTTTTGAAACCAATATCAAAGCTTTAGCTCCTATCTCGGCATTATTTCACAGATTACAGCACGAAGATTTTGAAACTTCTGTTACTCTTGATTTCAAACCAAAATCTGAAAAAGAATTAGCAGGAATTACTTGTTACCAAAGCGAACGATTCAACTATGTTTTTGGAATTACAAAAAAAGATAAAGATTTTTATATTGTTTTGGAAAGAACCGAAAAAGGAGAATCAAAACTGATTGCCAGTGAAAAAATTGCACTTTCAAAAACTGTCAAATTACAGGTTGTTGGTGAAAAAGATGACCTTAGTTTCAATTACTCCTTGGATGATAAAAACTTCAAAAACCTTGGAGGTTCGGTTTCCGGAGATATTCTTTCTACCGATGTTGCAGGAGGTTTCACAGGAAGTTTGATTGGTTTGTATAGCACATTGTCTAACGATATTAAACCTAATTAGTATCAAAATAATAATCTTGCATTGCAGATTGAAATGATTTTTTTTGCAAAATCTTTGAGAAATACAATAGTTTGTTTGTCAAGCCACAAAGTGGCGACATAAAATAGCATCGGGTGAAGCCCGATGAAGAAATAAAAGACATATAAATCTGAGCCCTGAAAGGGTGAAATGTCTGGATTTTTTTATTAAATAACCAACCAAAATATTAAAATTTTGAAAATTAATAAATCATTTTATATAGTTTCTTTATACGGATTTATCGGGCTGAATCTCCTTTCAGCTCAGGTAAATCCTGCTAAAAAACAGCAGACTACGGCTTTTACCAATCCAATTATTTGGGCAGATGCGCCGGATTTGTCAGTCACCAGAAACGGCGATGATTTTTATCTTATCAGCACTACAATGCACCTGATGCCGGGCGCTCCGGTAATGCATTCCAAAGATTTGGTACATTGGGAAATGTCGAGTTATGTTTTCAATACATTGAATGACAATTCAAAATATGATTTGCTTAACGGAACGGTTTACGGTCGTGGGCAGTGGGCATCATCCATCCGCTATCACAAAGGAAAATATTACGTTTTATTTTCTCCGAATGACGAGCCTTTCAAATCTTATTTCTATATGACAGATAATCCGGAAATCGGCAATTGGAAACTGATTACCAGAACCAGACATTTTCACGATGCTTCGTTGCTATTTGACGACGACGACAGGGTTTATGTCTTCACTTCCAACAAAGTTTTTGAATTAAGTTCTGATTTTAAAGAAGTGATCGGAAATCCTGACGGAACGGTAGTTTTTGAAAAAGATTCTTCGGAAACCGGACTTCTGGAAGGCAATCAGATTATTAAAAAAGACGGAAAATATTATATGATGATGATTTCCTGGCCAAGAGGTGGAAAACGCCGTCAGGAAGTTTACAGAGCAGATAAAGTGACCGGACCTTACGAGAAAAAAGTCATTCTCGAAGATAACTTTTTAGGATTTTCCTACGCTGGACAAGGTGCTTTGATTGATGATAAAAATGGAAATTGGTATTCATTGATTTTTCAGGATAGAAATGGAGTAGGACGCGTCCCGATTTTGATTCCCGTAAAATGGGAAAATGACTGGCCTGTTTTGGGAGACAACGGAAAAGTTCCATTAAATGGCGAGATTCCGCTTCCGCCGTTTAAACCGAAAAATAATATCGTAGAAAGTGATGAATTTTCAGATAAAAAATTAAAAATCCAGTGGCAATGGAACCATAATCCTGTGAATGAAGCCTGGTCTTTGTCAGACAGAAAAGGTTTTATGAGACTGAGAACGAGCCGTGTTGTAGATAATATTTATGCCGCGCCAAATACTTTAACGCAAAGAATGGAAGGTCCAAAATCAAGTGCTATTGTTGCGTTAGATTTGAAGGGAATGAAAGACGGTGATGTTGCAGGATTCAGTGCATTTAATGGTGATTCAGGATTATTATCGGTTATAAAAGAAGGGAATCAGAAATTTTTGACTTTTTCTACCAATGAAGTCAGTCTTGATAATAAAACGAAAGTGATTACCGGAGTCAAAAAGGAAGAGAAAAAGCGTATTCCCTTAACTTCAGATAAGATTTTCCTCCGTATTGAAGCAGACTTTAATTTTGGAAAAGATTTAGCAGATTTTTCTTACAGTACCGACCAGAAAAACTGGACAGTTATGGAAAAAGAGTATAAAATGATTTTCGATTACAGAAGATTATTCATGGGTTCCAAATTTGCGATTTTCAATTATGCTACAAAAAGTACGGGAGGTTTTGTAGATGTTGACTTTTTTCGAATAACAGATTCTTCAACAATAAAATAAAAATTTTAGAATAATAATAAAAAAAGGAAAAAATAGTTCCGTTGGAAGCTATTTTTTTATCTAAATTAATAAGTGTAAAAAATACAAATAAAAAGTTATGAATAAATCAGTTGTATTTGCTTTAGGTTTCGTTTTGTCAGGAATGTTTATTTCTGCACAAACTTTTGATAAACAGGCACCGCAAGGTTTTGATGTTGAAAAAAAAGAAATTCCCCACGGGAAAATTGATACCATAAAATATGAATCAAAAACGGTAGGAACTCAAAGAAAAGCTTTGATTTATACACCGCCAGGCTTCAAAAAAGGGACTCAATATCCGGTTTTGTACCTGCTTCACGGTATTGGCGGGGACGAAAAAGAATGGTTCAAAAACGGAACACCCCAGATTATTCTGGACAATCTTTATGCGCAGGGAAAACTTACGCCGATGATTGTTGTTTTGCCCAATGGCAGAGCGATGAAAGACGACAGAGCGATGGGAAATATTATGGCAAAAGATAAAGTGGAAGCTTTTGCAACCTTTGAAAAAGATTTGCTGAACGACCTGATTCCATTTATCGAAAAAAAATATCCTGTAAAAAAAGACCGGGAAAACCGTGCGATTGCCGGACTGTCAATGGGTGGCGGACAAACCCTGAATTTCGGATTGGGAAATATTGATAAATTCGTCTGGGTTGGCGGCTTTTCTTCTGCTCCAAATACCAAAGAACCTCAACAATTACTTCCGAATCCCGCTAAGGCAAGAGAATTAAAACTGCTCTGGATTTCCTGTGGCAACCAGGACGGATTGATGCCTTTCAGCAAAAGAACAAGTGATTATCTCTTTCAAAATAAAATTCCGCACATCTTTTACATAGAACCGGGCGGTCACGATTTTAAAGTCTGGAAAAACGATTTGTATATTTTTTCACAACTGCTTTTTAGACCTGTTAATCAGGAGAAAATCAACAATCTCTTACAATCAGAGTAGCAATTATAATGATTAGAACATAAAATACTGGATAAATGAATTTCACAAAAATAAATATAAAAGCTTTAATTATTACCATTGTAATAATATCCGGAGCAGAGCAGAGTATCAGCGCACAATCCTACAAAAAAACAGATTCAGGGTTAAGTTTTTCTGCTGAGAATACAAATGTGGAAGTAAAGTTTTACGGACCGCATACAGTAAGAGTTATCAAATATCCTGCAGGGAAATCATTTGTAAAAAACAGCCTGTCTGTCATTAAACAAGAACAAAAAACGAAATTCTCAGTTACAGAAAATAATGATATTTTATCAATTAAAACGAATGACTTACAATTATCCATTAATACGAAAAACGGAGAAATAGCCTACACAACAACATCAGGAAAAGAACTTCTAAAGGAAAGTGGAAGTGATTTTAAACCTTTCAATGATGCCGGAAATTCCACATATTCTGTAACCCAATCTTTTCAGTTAGAAAAAGACGAGCCTATTTATGGTTTGGGAATTTTGCAGAACGGAAAATTATCTCAAAGAAATCAGGACATCAGAATGGTGCAGAACAATACCTGGGATTTTGTGCCTTTCTTCCAATCCGTGAAAGGATACGGTATTTTTTGGGACAATTATTCCCCGACTCAGTTTACCGATACTGCTCAGAAAACATCTTTCGCTTCCGAAGTGGGAGAAGGCGTAGATTATTATTTTATGTACGGCGGAAATGCTGATGGCGTTGTCGCTGCAATGCGAGATCTTACCGGAAATGTTCCGATGCTCCCTTTATGGACTTACGGTTTCTGGCAAAGTAAAGAACGCTATAAAAGTCAGAATGAAATAGTAGATGTCGTAAAAAAATACCGTGATTTGAAAGTTCCTTTGGACGGAATCATTCAGGATTGGCAATATTGGGGAAATAATTATCAGTGGAATGCGATGGATTTTATAAGTCCGGATTTTCCTGATGCCAAAAAAATGATCAATGACATCCACGGAATGAATGCTCATCTTTCTGTTTCCATCTGGTCGTCATTCGGACCGATGACGAATCAATATCGTGAAATGGACAAAAAAGGAATGCTTTTCAATTTTGGTACTTGGCCGGAATCTGGCAGAGAAGTCTGGCCTCCTGATATGAATTATCCTTCAGGCGTGCGTGTTTACGATGCCTACAATCCCGAAGCCAGAGACATTTACTGGAAATATCTGAACAAGGGCGTTTTCAGTCTTGGCGTAGACACCTGGTGGATGGATTCTACAGAACCTGACCATCTTAGCCAGAAACCTGAAGATTTGGATACCAAAACTTATTTGGGATCTTTCCGAAAAGTAAGAAATGCTTATCCATTAATGGCTGTCGGTGGTGTTTATGACCATCAACGCGCTACAACAAGTGACAAAAGAGTTTTTATTTTAACAAGGTCTGCATTTGCGGGTCAACAACGATATGGCGCCAATACTTGGTCGGGCGATGTCAATTCTTCTTGGGAATCTTTACGCAATCAGGTTCCAGCTGGTTTAAATTTTAGCCTTACTGGAAACCCTAATTTCAATTCTGACATCGGCGGATTCTTTGCCGGCACGTATAAAAAAGGCTGGACTGAAAGTTCAGGTTCAAAAAATCCGATGTTTCAGGAATTGTACGTTCGTTGGTTGCAATATGGAACATTCACGCCGATGATGCGTTCGCACGGAACCGATGTGCCTAGAGAAATTTACCAATTCGGAAGAAAAGGAGATGTTGTGTATGATGCCGTGGAGAAGTTCATCAGATTAAGGTACAGTATTTTGCCTTACATCTATTCCGTTTCGTGGGATGTTTCCAAAAATCAGTCAAGTTTTATGAGAGCGTTGGCAATGGATTTTTCGGCAGACAAAAAAGTCTGGGATGTGAATGATGAATATATGTTCGGGAAATCTTTTCTCGTCGCTCCTGTACTTAATGCCCAATATACTCCTGAAAAAATAGTGAAAACCGATGAAAATGAAGGTTGGAACAAAAAAGATGAGAGCAAAAAAGAGAGTTCAGTTTCCGCTGTCGATTTTACCCAAAATAAAACCGTCAAAGTCTATCTTCCCGCAGGTTCTGTATGGTATGACTACTGGACTAATTTAAAACACAACGGCGGACAGGAAATTGAGAAAATAGTCAATATTCAAAATATTCCATTGTATGTAAAAGGTGGAAGCATCATTCCTTTCGGTCCCGATGTTCAGTATGTGACAGAGAAAAAATGGGACAATCTTACTATTAAAGTTTATCCGGGTTCAGATGCAGATTTTGTTTTATACGAAGATGAATTCGACAATTACAATTACGAAAAAGGAGACTTTACCGAAATACCGATGCATTGGAATGACAAATCCCAAACATTAATTATTGACACCCGAAAAGGAAAATATAAGGGAATGATTGAGAAGAGAAATTTTACCATTATTCTTCCTAATGGTCAGCAGAAAGCGGTGGCTTATTCAGGTGAAAATATTAAAGTGATTCTTAAATAATGATTAATGACGAAATGATATGATAAACCATAAAAAAATTATCAAAGTATTTGTATTGCTCTGTTTCCTTGGAGTTGGAAGCGCTTTTGCCCAGCAAACTTCGGGAATTACAGAAAATATCATTTCAAATGATAATGGTTTTCCTATTGTTTCAGCGGAAGGAAATGTTGCAAATTTATTTTACGATAAATCAGAAAATGTTGCAGTCATACGTGCTGCGAAAGATTTACAGACGGATATTCAAAAAGTGACCGGGAAATTGCCCAATCTTTTAACCTCAGAAACTTCCAGCGAATTTGAAATCATCATCGGAACTTTAGGTACCAATAAAATCATTGACAAACTTATTTCATCCAAAAAAATCAATGCCAAAGATTTGAAAGGAAAATGGGAAAGTTTTGTGATTACAACGATAGAAAATTCAAAATCCAAATCCAAAAAGCAACTCATCATCGCCGGAAGCGACAGGAGAGGAACCATTTACGGAATCTATGAATTATCAAAACAATTAGGCGTTTCTCCGTGGTATTACTGGAATGATGTTCCTGTAAAAAAACGTTCTTCGGCGTATGTAATTCCAGGATATTTTGCTTCCGGCGAACCCAAAGTAAAATATCGTGGTATTTTCATTAATGATGAAGAACCGGCTTTCGGAACGTGGGCAAGAACCAAATTTGGAGGTGTCAACAGTAAGATGTATGCGAATATGTTTGAGCTTTTGCTTCGTCTCAGAGCCAATTATCTTTGGCCTGCAATGTGGGGAAAAGCATTTAATGAAGACGATCCGCTTAACCCGAAAGTTGCCGATGAATACGGAATCGTGATGGGAACTTCGCACCACGAACCTATGATGAGAGCGCAAAAAGAATGGGGAAATCATAGGAAAGAATTCGGAAATGGCGAATGGAATTATCACACCAATAAAGATGCTCTTCTTAAATTCTGGGAAGACGGATTCAGTCGGAATAAAAAGTACGACAATCTCGTAACAATGGGAATGCGTGGCGACGGAGACGAACCGATGAGCGATTTGGGAAGTGCCGAAGCCAACTTCAAACTGCTGGAAAAAATTATGCAGGACCAGCGTAAAATTATTGAAAAAGTTACCAAAAAACCGGCAAAGGAAACGCCTCAGCTTTGGGCTTTATACAGCGAAGTTCTGGATTATTACGACCAGGGGATGAAAGTTCCGGATGATATGACGATTTTGCTGTGTGACGACAATTGGGGAAATGTCCGCAGACTGCCTTACCTCGATGCCAAAAGACATCCCGGCGGTTACGGAATGTATTACCACGTCGATTTACACGGTGCACCGAGAGCTTATCAATGGCTGAATATGACGCAGATTCCGCATATGTGGGAACAGTTGCAGTTGACCTACAGTTACGGCGTTGATAAAATCTGGATCCTGAATGTAGGGGATTTAAAACCTAACGAATATCCAATGGATTTCTTCCTGAATATGGCGTGGAATCCAACTTCATTTACCCAAGATAATTTAAATAATTACTCGGTGAAATTTGCTGAAGATCATTTTGGAAAGAACAATGCGAAAGAAATTGCAGAAATCATCAATCTGTACTGTAAATATAACTCAAGGGTTTCCGCAGAAATGATGAACCACAAAACCTACAATCTTCAAAGCGGAGAATTTTTGCAGGTAAGAGATTCGTATTTAGCTTTGGAAACAAGAGCTTTAAGGCAGTTTTTGACTTTAGATGAAGCTTATAAAGATACTTATAAACAGATTGTTTTGCATCCCGTTCGCGCAATGGCAAATCTTTACGATATGTATTACGCTGTCGCAATGAACTACAAACTGGCGGATGAAAAAGATACGAAAGCAAATTATTGGGCAGATTATGCCGATGAATGTTTCGCCAGAGATGCTGAATACACCAAAGATTACAACCTAAATATCTCCGGCGGAAAATGGAATCATATGATGGATCAAACTCATATTGGTTACAAATCGTGGGACGAGCCGAAAGAAGGAAACATCAAACCAACGGTTTACAGAATCACGCCTGAAGAAGCAAAAAAAGGAGGTTATATTTTCGAAGAAAAGAATGGCGTAGTGGTGATGGAAGCCGAACATTTTTTTGAAAATAAATCTCCAACCAAAACGAAATGGACGGTTATTCCAGATTTGGGAAGAACGCTTTCCGGAATTGCCTTGATGCCTTACACCGAGAAAACAGACGGTTCTTCCATTACATATCAATTCAAATTAAAAAATAATCCTTCCACTGTAAAAGTTCATTTTTTCTTTGATTCTACACTTCCTTTCAAAAAGGGAGGACACAGCATTAAAGCTTATTTCGATAAAAATGATTCAAAAACGATTGGCATCAATCAGGATTTGACCTGGGCAAATAATTATACCAAAATGTATCCTGCAGCTGCGGCGAGATTAGTGGAAAAAACCGAAATATTTGCAGTCTCTCCGAATGAAAATGGTTTACATACTTTAACAATGGAACCGTTAGACCCCGGAATTGTCTTGTACAAAGTAGTTGTAGATAACGGTGGTTACGAAGAAACGTATCTGAAAATGGATGAAAGTCCTAAAAAAAGATAAAATTAAAATTATGAAGGTTTTTAAAAATATTCTGGTGTTTTCATTATTCATTTTTGCTTTGAATAATGCTTTTGCTCAGGTTGAAAAAAGCAAAACTTCTTTACAGAAAGAATTTCGCTACACGAATCCAATAACCAGAGATTCCGCTATTTCTATGCGTGATCATTTCATCATCAAAGTAGATGATTTGTGGTATTGTGTAGGAACTTCCAACCCGGTTTGGACAGGTCCGAATCCCGGTGTCAGAATGTTGGTTTCTAAAGATTTAATCAACTGGAAACAGCATTCATTCATCATTGATGCCAAAAAACTTCCGAAAGACACCCCTTACAACGGCAGATTCTGGGCTCCCGAAATTCATTTTATCCAAGGGAAATATTGGCTTACCGTAAACAGCGGAAAAGTTACCAAAGAAGACCCGAAAGGAATGGCAACGCACAGCGTTTGGTTGTTTTCTGCAGATAAAGTGACAGGTCCGTATAAATTGGTCAATGGTCCTTTGACGCCACAATATAACAATGATTCTACCTTATTTGAAGATGAAGACGGACAGGTTTATCTCTATTGCAGTGGTAACGGACTTTTTCAGGCTAAAATTGATTTGAAGACCGGAAAGTTAACGACTCCTATTCAGAAATTTCTAGATAAAAAACAACCCGGCTGGCCAGAATGGATGGTTGGCGGCATCGAAGGGCCTTTCGTGATTAAAAAAGAAGGAACCTATTTTATGTTTTTTTCAACCTGGACAAGAGGTTATGAAGTGGGATTGTTGAAATCAAAATCACCTTTAGGACCTTGGGAACTCGCTTCGCCTGAACCGATTTTCGGAACTCGAAAAAAAGGTTACCGAACCGAAATGGCGAAAGAAAACGGCTACGATAATCTATTCTTTACAGATACTGAAGATCCTTATCAGGAAACCGGACATAATGCTTTGTTCATCGGGCCGGACGGAAATCTCTGGAATTCCTGCCATTATTTTATGTATGAAAAAAGACCGTATCCGTACAGTCAAACTTTTCAGCCTTGGGAGTTAGGTCCGCAAATGGGAATCGAGCCCGTACACTACAAAGACGGAATGTTTTACATCACAGGTCCAACTTGGACAGAGCAAATCATTACATATTAAATTCAAAAAAAATTAATTATGATTAAGAAAACAATTTTAAAATATACTTTAAATATTGCATTGCTGACAACAGGATTATCGCTGTCTGCCCAGAATCCCATCATTCAGACCAAATTTACGGCTGATCCTGCGCCAATGGTTTACAAAGACACCGTTTTTCTGTACACCAGTCACGATGAAGATGATGCGTTCGGATTTAAAATGAAAGACTGGCTGTTGTACACTTCGACCGATATGGTCAACTGGACGGATCACGGTGTTGTGGCTTCCTTAAAGGATTTCAAATGGACAGATCCGGAAAACGGAGCGTGGGCTCCACAAGTCATAGAAAGAAACGGCAAGTTTTATATGTATTGCCCGATGCCCGGACAAAGAGGAATCGGTGTTTTGGTGGCAGACAGTCCGTATGGTCCTTTTAAAGATCCTATCGGCAAACCACTTGTGAAAAATTCAAGTGACGATATTGATCCTACTGTTCTAATTAATGATGATGGACAGGCTTACTTATATTGGGGAAATCCCAATTTATGGTACGTAAAACTCAATAAAGATATGATTTCTGTGGATGGCCCAGTTGTAAAAGATCCTTCGATTGCCAAAGTGAAAGGTTCTCCTGACCCATTCCATTATCAGGAAGGACCTTGGGCGTGGAAGCGAAACGGGAATTATTATATGGCGTATGCCTCAACGTGCTGTCCGGAAGGAATCGGTTATGCTATGGGCAAGTCGGCAACCGGTCCGTGGGAATATAAGGGAATGATTATGGACAGCGACAAACGCTCCAACGGAAATCACCCCGGAATCATTGATTACAAAGGAAAATCTTATGTTTTCGGTTTCAATTACAATCTCGGAAAACAAACCATAAGCAAGCATTACGAGCGCCGTTCCATTTGTGTGAGCGAACTGACTTACAATGCCGATGGTACCATTCAAAAACTGCCGTTCTGGAATCCTGAAGGCGTGAAAAGAATAGCAACACTGAATCCATATGAAAAAGTAGAAGCAGAAACCATTGCTTACAGTGAAGGCTTAAAAACAGAAAAAATAACTGAATGGGAAAGAAATAATCCTTACGACACAGGCAAAAAAATTACTGACCGTTTGGTGGTTTCGTCTATCAACAACGGCGATTACCTCAAAGTTCAGGGCGTTGATTTTTCCAAAGGAACCAAATTCCTGGAAGTATCAGTGGCATCAGTGAACGGCGGGAGTATAGAAATCCATACCGACGCTGTTGACGGACCAATATTAGGAATCGTTGAGGTAAAAGGAAAAGCAGAAGGCGACATTTTTAAAACCATAAAATCTTCGGTAAAAAATATAAAAGACGTACACGATTTATATTTTGTATTTAAAGGAAGCAAAGACCTTTTCTACTTCGATTGGTGGAAATTCAGTTCAAATTAAAAGTGAATTTTGTTTTTTTAAATAAATTTTTATCTAATTAAAATTTCAAAAATGTACAGATTTAAACTCTTTATTCTAAGTTTTTTCATAACCGGATATTGCCTGAATGCCCAGAATATAGTTTGGCTTGATGAGCTCGATCTCAGTGTTTCCACACAAGGTCACGGAACTCCGGGCATCAATACTTCCGTAGCCGGAAAACCATTGACTATTGCTGGAGAAGTTTTCAAAAGAGGTTTCGGAACACACGCCGAAAGTTCTCTATTGATTAAATTAGATGGGAAAGCAAAGACGTTTACGGCATTGGTAGGACTCGATGATGAGGTTAAAGGGCAGAATCCGGCAGTAGCTTTTGAAATTTATGGAGATAATAAAAAAATATGGTCCAGTGAATTAATGCATCTTGGTGATAAGGCAAAACCTGTATCTGTTTCATTAAAAGGTATTAATCAATTGGAATTGCTGGTGACCGATGGTGGCAATGGTCCTTATTACGATCATGCCAATTGGGTTGATGCAAAATTTGAAACCACAGGAGTGAATACCTTAAAAACATTCAATCCAATCTCATCGGAAGAATATATTTTAACACCAAAGGCTCCCGCAACACCAAAAATCAATTCTGCAAAAGTTTTTGGCGTTCGTCCAGAATCTCCATTTCTATTCAGAATTCCGGCAACCGGAGAACGACCGATGACATTCTCTGTAAAAGGTCTTCCAAAAGGATTAAAATTAGATCAGAAAACCGGAATTATTACTGGAAAATTGAATAAAAAAGGAATTTATGAAGTGGAATTAATGGCTCAGAATGCAAAAGGAAAAACTTCAAAAAAATTAAAAATAAATTGCGGAGACAAGATTGCCCTCACACCAACGATGGGCTGGAACAGTTGGAATTGTTTCGGTCTGGAAGTCTCTTCCAACAAGGTGAAACATGCCGCCGATGCTTTGGTTAAAAGTGGTCTCGCAGACCACGGCTGGAGCTACATCAATATTGATGATTCCTGGCAATACAACCGGGATTCCAAAGACCATCCCCAAATGCGTGATGAAAAAGGATTTATCATTCCCAACTCAAAATTTCCTGATATGAAAGGTCTTGCAGATTATGTACATCATACCGGATTAAAAATGGGAATCTATTCTTCTCCCGGTCCGTGGACCTGCGGTGGATGTGTCGGAAGCTACGGCTACGAAAAACAGGATGCCGAAATCTATTCACGATGGGGTATTGATTATTTAAAATACGACTGGTGCAGCTATGGCGGTGTGATAGACGGTCTGCCGGAAAACGACCCTTCCAAAGTTCCTTCCCTTGCTTTTCAGGGCGGTGGCGACTCGGAAAAAGGAGTGAAACCTTTTAAGGTGATGGGCGATTTGCTTGGTCAGCAACCGAGAGATATTGTGTACAATCTTTGTCAGTACGGAATGGGAGATGTCTGGAAATGGGGCGATAAAGTGAATGCACAGTCTTGGAGAACGACCAACGATATCACTGATACCTGGGCAAGCGTCAAAAACATTGCATTGGCCCAGGATAAAGCCGCTCCGTTTGCAAAACCAGGCAATTGGAACGACGCAGATATGCTTGTCGTTGGCGAAGTAGGTTGGGGAAATCCGCACAAAAGTCGTCTAAAACCGGACGAGCAATATCTCCATATCAGTCTTTGGAGCATATTTTCAGCGCCTTTGCTCATCGGTTGTGATTTAGAAAAGCTAGATGATTTTACCTTAAATCTTTTAACGAATGATGAGGTAATTGCTATCAATCAGGATATTTTAGGGAAACAGGGTATTTGCTTGCAGACTATCGGCGAGCTAAGAGTTTATGTCAAAGAGCTGGAAGACGGAGGAAAAGCAGTTGCTTTTACCAATTTCGGAAGGGAAAAAGTGAGTATGAATTATAAAGATTTTTCGAAGTTGGGAATAGTCGGAAAACAAAACGTTCGTGATATTTGGAGGCAGAAAGATATTGCAAAAATAAATACCATAAGCGAAAGCCTGTCATTGGAAATCCCGGCTCACGGCGTGGCTTATTATAAGTTTAACGGAATTAAATAATACAAAATTCTAAAGTATTTTAATATGAACTGGAAAACCTTAATTTACCTTTTTATTCTCTTTCCTTTGATGGGGAATGGACAGTCCTATATCAATCATACCGTCAATCAAGATGGAGTGGTTGTGAAGCTGTCAGAAGGTATCTTGAAAATAAATCCCGTTCATAAAAATGCAGTCAGAATACAGTGGATAAAAGATTTACCGGCAGAAGAGTGTGAGTTCGTTTTGGTTAACAAGCAAGAGATTCCGAAATTCAAATGTTCGGAGAGCCAAGATTTCTTAAAGCTTAAATCCGGAAACGTTACTGTTTTGCTCAATAAAAAAAATTCCAGGTTTACTTTTCTTGATAAAAAAGGAAAAGTGTTGCTGTCTGAAGCAATAAACACTCGAAAATTAACAGACAATACCATTTCATCCGAACCTGGCTATATTGCAGAACAAGGCTTTGAAACAACATCCGATGAATATCTTTTCGGTTTGGGACAGTTTCAGGATGGTCATTATAATCTGAAAAATATCAGCAGAAAACTGATTCAGGTCAACAGCCAGATTGCGTTGCCTTTTCTTTATTCTTCTAAAGGATATGGTATTTTGTGGCATCAGTACGGCTTATCGTGGTTTAATCCGGCGGACAATAATGTATTGCTTGAAAAGGATTCATCTTCCAAAGGAGAAGAAAAAGAAGTGACCACGACAAACGGAACGGTGAAAGTTTCCCAACAGCAGGCTTCATACAAAGGTAAATTATCTTTAGACAAAGATTCCGAATATACGTTTATGCTCGATTTGGGCGATATGGATAACCGCCATCTTTTGATTATTGATGGAAAACCGGTGATTGACCAGTCCAATCTATGGTTGCCTCCCGCCGTAAGCACGAAAATTAAATTGGAAGCCGGGGAACATCAAATACAAGTTGTTTGTAAGGCCTCCAACACACCTAATTTAAAATGGAATGAAACAAGTAATATCACAACTTTCCGCTCTCCAAACAGCAAAGCTTTGGATTATGTTTTTTTTGCAGGCAATGACACGGATGAAGTCATAGAAGCTTACAGAGAACTTTCAGGTGAAGTTCCTATGCTTCCGAAATGGGCATTTGGATATTGGCAGTGCCGGGAGCGTTACACTTCAGCATCACATCTTGTTGAGACCGTGAAAGAATTTAGAAAAAGAAAATTGCCGATGGATGTCATCGTTCAGGATTGGCAGTATTGGGGAAAATATGGATGGGGCGTCCCGAAATTTGATGAACAGAATTATCCGAATCCTGAACAGTTTATCAAAGAATTACATCAGTTAAATTCAAAATTCTCCGTATCAGTCTGGGAAAATTTAGATAAAAAATCGGTTGTGGCAAAAGATTATGAAGGGCTTTACATCCCGGACAGTCCGTGGATTGATATTTATAATCCGAAAACCCAAAATGTTCATTGGAATGCTTTAAATGATAACCTTTTTAAATTCGGGGTTGATTCCTGGTGGATGGATGCCACAGAACCGGAAAATGATGCATTGGCAGGAAAAAAAACGTATTTCGGAGCCGGAAAATTTTACAGATTGACTTATCCTTTGTTCGTAAGTCAGGCAGTTTATGAAGGACAAAGGAAAGCAAATCCCAATAAAAGAGTGGTGATATTAACGCGGTCTGCATTCCCGGGTCAGCAACGTTATGGAACCATCAATTGGTCGGGAGACATCGGCTGGGATTGGGATACCTACAAAAGACAGATTGTTGCCGGACTTAATTATTCTTTGACCGGAATGCCGTATTGGACAACCGATATTGGTGGCTTTTTCCGACCTGGCTCTTTTCAGTACACCGACCCAAAATACCACGACATTTTGATGAGATGGTTTCAATGGGGTGTATTTTGTCCGATTTTCAGGACGCACGGTTATCAATCTGAAACAGAACCCTGGAAATACGGCGATAAAGTGGAAGGAGAAATGCGAGAATTAATCAATTTGCGGTATCAGTTATTGCCTTATATCTATAGTCAGTCGTGGGAAGTCTCTCACAATAATTTTACGATAATGCGCCCGATGGTGATGGATTTTAAAGATGATTCGGAAGCAGTGAAACAGGCGTATCAGTATATGTTTGGGAAGTCCATATTGGTGGTTCCTGTCACGATGCCGGAAGCAAAAGATTGGAAGGTATATCTTCCGAAAGGATCTTCCTGGTACGACTTCTGGACAGATAAAAGCTATAACGGCGGACACAATTTGATCGCCGATGCTTCCAACAACAAAATCCCTTTGTTTATTAAATCGGGGTCTATTATTCCTTTCGGTCCGATAATGCAGTATTCTTCTGAAAAATCAAATGAAGCAATGACGATTAAAGTTTATGCCGGACAAAACGGTTCTTTTGAACTTTATGAAGATGAAGGCGATAACTACAATTATGAAAAAGGAAATTACAGCTTAATTCCATTTACCTGGAACGAAAAAAACACAACCTTAAAGATTGGCTCACGTCAGGGGACTTTTGAAGGAATGACAGAAAAAAGAACTTTTAATATCAGTTTAATCGGATTGAATGGTAAAACAATAAACAGAAGCATTCTGTATGATGGTCGTACTGTAAAGTCAGAATTTTAGAGAAATAAATTGAATATGAAAAAAATAAAAATACTAATTAGTTTGGCTTTGTGTGGTTTCAGCGCTGCCGTTTTTGCTCAGAATCCGGTGATCCAGACCCATTTTTCGCCGGACCCTGCGCCGATGGTGTACAAAGATAAAATGTACGTTTACACAGGAGACGACATTCCGGGATACGATTTTTATTATATGACGAAATGGAGGGTACATTCATCCGAAGATATGGTCAACTGGACAGACCACGGTGTTCCAATTTCCTTAGAATCCTTCAGCTGGGCTCGTGACCGCGCTTGGGCATCACAATGTATACAGCGAAACGGCAAATTTTATTGGTACATCTGTGCTCAAACCATTAATAATGATATGGCAATTGGTGTTGCCGTTTCATATACTCCGACAGGACCATTTAAAGATGCGCTCGGAAAACCACTGATTACAACAGGAAGTTGGGACAATATCGACCCAACAGCTTTCATAGATGATGACGGACAGGCGTATCTCTATTGGGGAAACAGCCATCTTTTTTATGTAAAGCTCAACAAAGATATGGTTTCGTATGAAGGGAAAATTACTGAAATTCCGCAGTCGGTGGAATCATTTGGCGGACTCAGACGTCCCGGAAAAAGTGATGAGGTTTTGCAAAAGCAAGAGCAATTTGAAGATGTTTTTGTGGAAGGACCTTGGTTTTACAAGCGTAATAAAGAATATTATATGATGTATGCGGGGATGACCGGACGTACAGAATGTCTGTCTTACGCCACAAGCTCATCACCAACAGGCCCCTGGAAATATCAAGGAAAAATAATGACCGACCAGCCGACCAACAGCTTCACCAATCACGGCGGAATCATTGATTTCAAAGGGAAATCCTATCTGTTCTATCACACCGGATTATTGCCGGGTGCCGGAAGCTACGGCAGATCAACAGCCATTGAAGAATTCAAATATAATTCTGATGGAAGTATTCCAAAAATTGTAATGACTAAAGAAGGTGTAAATCCAATAGCAACGGTAAATCCTTATAAAAGAAATGAAGCAGAAATGATGGCCTGGTCCGAAAAATGCAAAACCGCCGAAAATAACAAAAAAGGTGTTTATGTAACTGAAACTCGAGTGAATGGATTCATAAAAGTCCGTTCTGTAGATTTTGGAAGTCAGGGAGCCTCGGAATTTTCAGCTTCAATAGCTTCCGGGCTTGACGGAGGAATTCTGGAAGTCCGTTTAGACAGTGTTAAAGGAACAAAATTAGCACAAATTGAAGTACCGAGAACAGGAGGTTGGGACATCTGGAAAACTTTAACAGCCAAAATTTCAGAATCCGTTTCCGGCGTTCACGATGTGTATTTTGTTTTTCAGGGAAAAAATATCACAGCGGGTCGTGAGCTTTTTAATTTCGATTACTGGAGCTTTCAGAAGAAATAATGTTGAATGTTAATTAATTTAAAAATGAAAATCAATACCATAAAATCTATATTTAGCACTCTGTTTCTGGGAGTTGTAGCAAATTTATCTGCGCAAAATCCCATCATTCAAACCGCTTACACAGCCGACCCGGCGCCGATGGTTTTCAACGATCGTTTGTATGTTTACACCAGTCACGACGAAGACGATTCTACGTGGTTTACAATGAACAATTGGAAGCTGTTTTCCACCAATGATATGGTCAACTGGACAGACCACGGCGTGATACTTTCCTACAACGATTTCGATTGGGCAAAGCGTGATGCGTGGGCGGCTCAGTGTATCGAAAGAAACGGGAAATTCTTTATGTATGTCCCAATGATTTCGAAAACCAATAATAAAGGTGCAATTGGAGTTGCGGTTGCCGACAGTCCGTTTGGTCCGTTTTACGATCCGCTGGGAAAACCGCTTGTTCAGAGCGAATGGGGAGATATCGACCCGACGGTTTTTATTGATGATGATGGTCAGGCGCATATGTATTGGGGAAATCCCAAACTTAAATACGTGAAACTGAATGAAGATATGATTTCCTATTCCGGTGATATTGTTGAAGTTCCGATGACTGAAGAATCTTTCGGAAAACGGGAAGGAAATCCTGAAAGACCCACAAAATACGAAGAGGGTCCGTGGCTTTACAAACGAAAAAATCTCTATTATATTTTTTGGCCGGGTGGCGCTTTGCCAGAATTTATCGGCTATTCCACCAGCAAAAGTCCGCAAGGTCCTTGGAAATATGGCGGAATTATTATGCCTGCAGAAGGAAAATCTTTTACCAATCATCCCGGCGTGATTGATTTCAGAGGGAAAACCTACTTTTTCTATCACAACGGAGCGTTGCCAGGCGGGAGTGGATTCACACGTTCGGTCAGTGTGCAGGAATTAGAATTTAATAAAGATGGTTCTATTTCGCCTTTCAAAATGACCAATGGTATTACGAAAGCTATTGCAACTGTTAATCCTTACGCATTCAATCAGGCAGAGATGATTTCCTTGTCGGAGAATGTAAAATCTTATCAAAACAAAGTCGCAGGAGTTTTCATTAAAGCAAAGAAAAATGGAGCTTACACAAGCGTAAAAAATGTTGATTTTGGAAAAGATGGCGCAACAACTTTTTCTGCAAGAGTAGGAACCACGCACAACGGTGGAGTTACGATGGATGTTCATTTAGACAGTTTGGACGGACCACTTGCAGGAACTATAAAAGTTCCGATGACTGGCGGAGACGACCGCTTTGAGACGGTTAAAATCAATTTATCTAATTCGATTAAAGGCGTTCATAATCTGTATTTCGTTTTCAATGGCAAAGCGGAAAAAGACATTATGTTTTTTGACTATTGGATGTTTTCAAAATAATTTAAAATGAAAAAATTTACACTCATATTTTTTGTATTAATAAGCTTCTGTTTTTTATCAGAACTTAAAGCACAGGTTGCCGAAATTTCGAGCCCGGACGGAAAACTGAAACTGAATGTATTTTCAGAAGACGGAAAAGCATTATATTCTTTGAATTTTCAGGGAAAAATGATGCTCGAAAAATCTCCTTTGGGATTGATAACCAATGAATCAGATTTTTCTAAAAATTTAAAATTCATCAACAGCAAAAAAGACATTGTTTCTAAAAAATACAACAATGAAAAAATCAAAAAATCCGAAGTTGAATACAAAGCAAATACGTTGACCGTCAATTTTACCAATCAAGAGCAGTTCAGTATTGGAATTGAGTTTCAGGTAAGTGATAATAATATCGCATTCCGATATGATATTCCTCCAATGAGAGACCATCTCAGTATTGTAATACAGTCGGAAGTTACAGGATACAGATTTCCTCAACAGACGACAACATTTCTTTCGCCAATGATGAAACCGATGACCGGTTTTGCACGAACAGCACCCAGTTATGAAAGTGGCTATAAAGCCGATGCAGAATTAGGAACGAAAGCTGATTATGGTTACGTTTTCCCTGGGCTTTTTCATATCGGAAACGAGGGCTGGGTTTTGCTTTCAGAAACTGGAGTTAGTAGTTTGTATTGTGCTTCTCATCTCAACACCACTTCAGATAAAAATCTTTATCAGGTTGCCTATCCGAATATAGCTGAAAATAATGGTTTCGGAAGTTCCGAAGCAGCACTTTCTTTGCCCGGAAAAACTCCGTGGAGAATCATTACGATTGGAGATTCTTTGAAACCGATTGTTGAAACGACCATTCCATTTGATGTTGTAGAACCTCTTTATGAACCTTCGCAGAAATATCAATTCGGAAAATCTACCTGGAGCTGGATTCTATGGCAGGATAACAGTATGAATTATGACGACCAGACCAAATTTATTGATTTGGCATCAAAACTTAATTATGAATTCATTTTGATGGATGCGCTTTGGGATAAAAATATCGGCAAAGACCGGATGAAAGAATTCGTTCAATACGCCAAATCTAAAAATGTGGGAGTAATGCTTTGGTATAATTCCAACGGAGCCGCCAATGATGCGCCAATGGGACCAAGAAACAAAATGAGCACTTCTGTAGAACGCAAAAAAGAAATGAAATGGCTGAAAGAAATCGGTGTAAAAGGTTTGAAAGTCGATTTTTTTGGTGGCGACAAGCAGGAAACGATGCGTCTGTATGAAGATATTTTGTCGGATGCCAATGATTTTGGTCTGATGATTATTTTCCACGGCGCTACTTTGCCGAGAGGCTGGGAAGTAATGTACCCGAATTATGCTGGAAGCGAAGCTGTTTTAGCCTCGGAAATGCTTTACTTTTCGGAAGATGTCCGTAAGCAGGAAGCATTTTTCGCGACCTTACATCCTTTCATCAGAAATACGGTGGGAAGTATGGAGTTTGGCGGAACTTTTCTCAATAAATTTCTTACTAAATCCAATAAAGAAAAAAATAAAAGACTTACCACAGATGGTTTCCAACTGGCGACAGCAGTTTTGTTTCAGAATCCGATTCAGATGTTTGGAATAATGCCGAATAACCTTACCGATGCTCCAAAATTTCAATTAGATTTTATGAAAGAAGTTCCTACAATTTGGGACGAAACGGTTTTCATCGACGGCTATCCCGGGAAATATTCGGTCATTGCCAGAAGACATCAGGATAAATGGTATTTAGTAGGTGTGAATGCTGAAAAAACTTCTAAAAAACTTACACTTAATCTTCCAATGTTGGTGGGTGAAAATCTGGAGCTTATTAATGATGATAAAAACGGAAACACTTTTACAAAACCAGTTTCCATTAATAAAAAAGGAGATTATGAAATTGAAATCCAGCCAAATGGAGGATTTGTGTTGAAGAATTAAAGCATGGATAATTTGGGCAGCTAATCCGCCCTCCGTTCCCGCTTTTTTGTTCCGCTTTGCTCCACAAAAAGAGCTCCACTCAGGTCGGGCTGCGAAAGATTCGCTGCAATAAAAGAATCCGTAGGATTCAATAGCAATAGCCGTAGGTGCAACCTATGGAAAACGAAATATAAATAAAATGCGAACCCTGAAAGGGTTCAATTAATCAGCAAGATTTCATTATTAATAAAAATAAAAGATTATGAATCGAATAAAAATATTTTTTCTTGTCGTATTTTTCGGATGTTGTCTGCAGATCAATGCAACAGAGCCGTTTATCAGCACAGAAAAAAAATCCGAAAACGTTGTATTAAAAGAAAAATCCGTTAGTCTATCCATTTTCACAAACTCAGAAATCGACAATGGAATTTTAAGAGCTGTCAAAAACCTGCAATCCGATTTCCAGAAAGTAACAGGTGAACAGCCTAACATACTGAATCAGATTTCCGAAATGAATACTCCTTTAATCATCATTGGAACTATAGGAACCAAATCGGTGATTGATGATTTAATCAGACAAAAAAAGATTGACGGAAAAGCATTAACCGGAAAACGCGAAAAATACGTCATTCAGAATATCAGCAATCCATTTCCTGGCGTTTCCGAAGCGATTGTGATTGCAGGCAGCGACAAACGAGGAACCATTTATGGTATTTATGAAGTGTCTCGGCAAATCGGCATTTCACCCTGGCATTATTGGGCAGATGTTCCGGTGGAAGCAAAAGAAAATTTATACTTCAAAAAAGGAATGTATACCGACGGAGAACCTGCCGTAGAATACCGCGGAATTTTCCTGAATGATGAAGAGCCTTCTCTTGGCGGTTGGGCAAGAGCTACTTTTGGAGGAATCAATTCTAAATTTTACGAAAAGGTTTTTGAACTGCTTCTTCGCTCCAAAGCCAATTATCTATGGCCTGCGATGTGGGGAAAAGCATTTTACGATGATGATGCGTTGAGTGGACCTTTGGCAAACGAAATGGGAATCATAATGGGAACTTCACATCATGAACCGATGGCTCAGGCACAAGCGGACTGGCACAGATACATCAAAAAAAATAATCTTCCGAACGTTTGGGATTATTCTAAAAATGCTAAAGTGTTGCAGGATTTCTGGAAAGCCGGAATAGTAAGAAGCAAAAACTGGGAAAAATTAGTCACTGTCGGAATGCGTGGCGACGGTGATGAAGCAATGGGAGAGGGAACCAATATTTCCTTACTAGAGAACATCGTAAAAGACCAGCGCAAAATCATTCAAAATGTTACAGGTAAAAATCCAAGCAAAACGCCACAGGTTTGGGCTTTATATAAAGAAGTTCAGGATTATTATGACAAAGGAATGAGAGTTCCGGATGATGTGATTTTGCTGTTTTGTGACGACAATTGGGGAAATGTGAGAAAGCTTCCCGACCTTTCAAAACCTTTACACAAGGGAGGTTACGGAATGTACTATCACTTCGATTATGTAGGTGGGCCGAGAAATTCTAAGTGGATTAACATTAGTCCGATTCAGAGAGTTTGGGAGCAGATGAATCTTTCTTACGAACATAAAGTAGATAAAGTTTGGGTCGTGAATGTGGGTGATTTGAAACCGATGGAATTTCCAATCAGCTTTTTCCTTGAAATGGCGTGGAATCCGAAACAGTTTAATTCTAAAAACCTTTTGGAATACACCGAGAAATGGTCTGCTCAGCAATTTGGCGAAAAACATTCAAAAGAAATTGCCAGAATGATTAATCTTTACGCTAAATACAACCGCAGAGTAACTCCGGAAACACTTGACAGCAAGACATTCAGTCTGGAAAATTATAATGAATTTGAAACGGTTTTGAATGATTACAGAGCTTTGGCAGTAGATGCATTACGTTTGAAGGAACAGATTCCTACTGAATATCAGGATGCATACTATCAGTTGGTTCTTTATCCGATTGATGCGTGCAGTAATTTGTATGAAATGTATTACGCTGTTGCTAAAAACAAAGAACTGGCAGCCAAAAATGACATTCAGGCTAATTATTATGCAGATAAAGTGAAGGAGTGTTTTGAAAGAAACACGTATCTCGACAATAAATATAACAATGTAATTGCCGGCGGAAAATGGACGCATGTGATGGACCAGATGAAGATAGGATACAAAGCCTGGTTTGACGGAAAAGTAAATGTAATGCCTGAAGTAACGTATGTTTCGGAAACAAATGATCCCAAAGAAAAAGTATTTCAGGAGAAAAATGGTTATGTTTCAATTGAAGCGGAAAATTTTGCACGAATGAATAATTCTGACCGAATTCATTGGGAAGTGATTCCTGATTTCGGGAAAACAAAATCCGGAATTACGACTTTTCCACAAAATGCCTATCCAAAAGCCGATGAAAATATTTATCTGGAATACGATATTAATTTCGAATCCAAAGGAGAATTTGAAGTCCAACTTTTGTTGGCTCCGACTTTAAATTACAATCACAATAAAGGATTGCGCTACGAGATTTCATTTGATGGCGAAACTCCGCAAGTCATCAATTTCAATGGTCATTACAAAGGCGAATTGGGACAATGGCAGTCGGAACACATCATTAAATCAATCACAAAACATCAGATTTTGCAACCGGGAAAACATACTTTACGTTTCAGAGTTTTAGAACCGGGAATTGTTTTAGAAAAGATTTTAATCAATACTGGAGGACTTAAACCAAGTTATCTAGGAGCACCGGAAAGCGATTATTCAGGAAATAAATAATCAATTTTCCACACATTTTATTTCAAAAAAACAATAACATATTGAGTTAAATTAAAATTTATGTCACACTTAAAATCAAATTATTACTATGAGAAAAATCGTCAATTTAGTACTTGCTGCCATGGCAAGTATTGTATTCACAGAGCATCTTAATGCACAGAGTACGCAGACTGCAAAAGTAAAGATTGATAAGAACGTTACTTATCAGAATATTACAGGATTCGGAGGTTTCGTCTGCAGTCCGCAGTTTGCCTACAATCACATGACAACCGCAGAAATTCAGAAACTCTGGGGAAGCGGGGCTACAGATGGCGGGTATAATATTTTGCGTCTGTATATTCCGGAAGATCCTGCAAACTGGCCACAAGTACTTGCCACTGCGCAATTAGCAAAATCAATGGGTTTGATTGTATTTGCAAGCCCCTGGACAATGCCTGCAGCATGGAAAACCAATAATCACGTTAACGCAGTGTACACAGATACGAACGGAGTGCAGCAAATCGGCTATCTGAAACCGGAACATTATCAGGATTATGCTTTGCATCTTAATAGTTTCGTCACATATCTTGCGAATAATGGAGTAACACTTGATTATATTTCTATACAGAACGAGCCTGATGAGATGGCGCAATACCAAGGTTGTATCTGGACACCGACACAAATTGCTACTTTCGTTAAAGACTATGGACATTTGATCAACTGTAATGTAATTGCTCCGGAAAGTGTAGGTTTTACAGATAATTTCGCAAATGCTTTTTTAAGTCCTGCAGTGATGGCAAATTTTGAAGTGTATGGAGGTCATCAATATGGATCTATGCAGTCTGTATATAAGCAATTTCAAAATTATAATAAGCAAATCTGGCAAACAGAATATCTCATCAACTGGAATTCGTCCACAAGTGTACCTGCAAGAGACTTTAGCTGGGCAATTGACGGTTTCACTTTTGCAAAGAGCATAAATAATGCTATGCTTGGTAATATCAACGCATGGGTTCATTACGCATCAAAAAGATACTACGGAATGATGGGTGATGGTACAAATGGCACCGTGGCGGATGAAATGACAAAAAGGGGATATATTTTATCGCAGTTTGCTAAAACAACAACAGGTAAAAGGAGAATCGATGCCAAATGGGAAGTAGCCAATGGAGCGTTGGAAGGTTCATCATATATTTCACAGGATGGAAATCAGATTACACTGGTGGTCATCAATTCATCAGCAAACTCGTACAATCTGAAAGCAGATCTGCCGTTCTTTACCAATTCAGGAACCAGTACAACGACATCACAAACTTCGGATATGGTTGCTGCTCCATTTACATTTTCTGCCGATACGTTCAGACCGCAGATTACGGTAAGCCCGTCAAGCGTAATGACTTTTGTTTTTAATAAAAGTGGAGACAGACCTGTTTCTTTAATGACAGGAACTGAAATGCACTACAATAAAATTGAAACTCAGACGACTACAAATCCGGCTTTTGGTACGGGGTATCAATTATCTGGTCAAACCGTTACTTTTTATAATTCTACGCCGCTCATCAGTTCAAATACTACCGCAGCAAACGGATATGTAGCATTAAATGACAGATATAATAAACTGATTTTTAATGTCCTAAGTTATACAACCAGTAATTTGCCAACTTCTTCAAACACAACATTATATTATGTAGACAGTAACGGAACCCTAAGAAATCACAATTACGGAAGCGTAGCATTTCCGACGCCGGGATCAGGTAGTTTTAATCTGGTATTTGATATATCAAGATCCGTTCTGCCTTTTGGATGCAAGGGTATTATTGGTTTAAGAAGCGGGAATTTCAGTTCTATTCTTACATTAACGCTTGGCGATGTATATTTCAATGTAGGAAACGAAAGAGCATCCAAGTTTGAAGCAGCATACGCATCGACTGACAGTAATCTTATGGATGCCTTGGAAAATGAATATTACACGTCATTAGATTTTAGAAATGTGACGGGAATTAATTCAACATCAACCTGGAACAATTCCTCTCAAAACCTGAACAGTTTATTTTATGTTAACAGTTCTGCAAACAATAATAACACAAACGTTGTATCAGGAACTGTCTGCAATACACTTACTCTTTCCGATCAAGGGAAAGATTTTCAGGCTCCTTTTAATTTTACGGCAACAGCTGCATCCTATACAAGAAATTTCAGTGGGTATGGTATTGTATTATTGCCTTTTGAGGCAAGTATTCCGTCGGGAGTTACAGCATATACCATGATTCCGTCTGCAACCGGGGTAGCATCCACACAGATTACCAATGGAATCATTCCTGCAAATACACCTGTACTCGTTAATGCGACGGGAAACATAAGTTTTGTCGGTTCAGGTAGCGTATCAACTCCAAAAGCTATAACTGTAAATCAGATAAACGGAGTATACCATATGATAAAAGTTCCTGCCGGAGCTTACGTGCTTAAGACAGAAAACGGAGTTACGGGATTTTATAAAGTAACTGCCGGGAACGAACCTTTTATAAATCCTTTCCAAGGATATATTACTGAAGAGAATACCTACACAAGCACTTTTCTTCAATTGAATTTTGCTACACTTGCCGTTTCTCAGAATGAAATGATAAAAGAAGAGGTGAGCGTTTATCCAAATCCTGCCCAAAATGAGTTTTTTGTTGAGCTTACATCAAACACGGCAAACTATTCTTTACTTGATGCAAAAGGAAGCTTGATTATTACCAAACAGAAACTTTCTTCAGGTAAAAATAAAATTAATATTACAAACCTTCCAGCTGGAGTGTATTTCGTTGAAATATCTGATTCCGGTCAAACGGTAACACGTAAATTGATTAAAAAATAATCTATTAAAATTTAATTCTAAAGCCATCAGTTTTTCTGGTGGCTTTTCTTATGCGATTATGCGGAATATTGATCATGATTATTTCGTGAATTAAGTAACAGAAACATTAAGATAAAAAAAACAAGTGTATTTTATACATTTATTAAGGATAGAATCTTATATTTGCCTTTATCACATTATAAAAACACATCCAGTGATTTTATTTAAGCCAAATGAATAAAATAATGGATTTAAAATCAACAATATGAATAAAATTCTATTCACCTTATTATTTGTAATCGGTAGCGTAAGTTATGCACAGCAATACAAATACCCCTTCCAAAATCCAAAACTTCCGGTAAAGCAAAGAATTGAAGATCTTCTCGGATTATTAACCGTCGAAGAAAAAATCGGAATGATGATGGATAATTCCAAAGCAGTTCCAAGACTCGAAATTCCCGCTTACGGATGGTGGAATGAGGCACTTCACGGCGTCGCCAGAGCCGGAACAGCGACTGTTTTTCCACAAGCCATTGGTTTAGCAGCAACCTGGGACGTTCCGGAACATCTTAAAACTTTCGAAATGATCTCTGACGAAGCCAGAGCAAAATACAACAAATCCTTCGATGAAGCCAATAAAACCGGACGTTACGAAGGTCTGACATTCTGGACTCCGAATATCAATATTTTCCGTGATCCGAGATGGGGAAGAGGTCAGGAAACCTATGGCGAAGATCCTTATCTTACTTCTGTTTTGGGGGTTGCTGCCGTAAAAGGGCTGCAGGGAAATGACCCGAAATATTTCAAAACACACGCCTGCGCCAAACATTTCGCCGTTCACAGCGGTCCGGAGTGGAACCGTCATTCTTACAATGCAGAAGTTTCTAAAAGGGATTTGTACGAAACTTATCTTCCTGCTTTTAAAGCACTGGTTTTAGAGGGAAATGTAAGGGAAGTGATGTGCGCGTATAATGCTTTTGATGGCCAGCCGTGTTGCGCCAACAATACTTTGCTGACAGAAATTCTTAGAGGAAAATGGAAGTACGATGGAATGGTCGTTTCAGACTGTTGGGCTTTGGCAGATTTCTATCAGGAAAAATACCACGGAACACATCCTGATGAAAAGACAGCAGCATCAGACGCGTTAAAGCATTCAACTGATTTAGAATGTGGAGATACCTACAACAATCTTAATAAATCTCTTGCCAGCGGATTAATCACCGAAAAAGATCTCGATATATCAATGCGAAGAATCCTCAAAGGCTGGTTTGAGCTCGGAATGCTTGATCCAAAATCGTCCGTTCATTGGAACCAAATTCCATATTCGGTGGTAGATTCGGATGAACACAAGAAACAGGCTTTGAAAATGGCTCAAAAATCTATTGTGCTGATGAAAAACGAGAAGAATGTCCTGCCTTTAAATAAAAGCATTAAAAAAATAGCAGTAGTCGGTCCCAATGCTGATGACGGAATTATGCAATTGGGCAATTACAACGGGACGCCTTCTTCAACGGTTACAATTTTAGATGGAATCAAAGCTAAATTTCCAAACGCTGAAATCATTTATGAGAAGGGAAGTGAAGTCGCAGATCCATCTTCAAGAACTTCTCTTTACCAGAATTTTCTAAGCCAGAAAAACGGACAAAAAGGAATGAAGGTAGAGTTTTTTAACAATAATGAATTCAAAGGTCAACCTGTCAATATTTCAGTCAATAATACTGCAATCACCTATAACAGCTTTGGCGGAACACAGCTTGCACCCGGAGTTGCCAGAGAAAATACTTCAGCAAGAATTTCCGGAATTTTCAAAAGCAATGATACCGGCGAAGTGATATTTTCTGCTGCAACATCAGATGTTTACACACTTTTTGTAGATGGTAAGGAAATCGCCACCAGAAAAGGTCCTGATGCAAGACATCCTTCGGAATTTCCGGTAAAAATGGAGAAAGGGAAAGAGTATCAAGTGGAACTTCGCCATTCCCAAAAAGGGAAATATGTTAGCATTGCTTTTGAAGTGTATAGAAAAGACCCGGTAAATTTCGTTTCAGTAAAAGATAAAGTGAAAGACGCTGACGTTATTGTCTTTGTAGGTGGACTTTCCCCAAGTTTGGAAGGTGAAGAAATGTTGGTGAGTGCCGAAGGTTTCAAAGGTGGTGATAAAACTTCAATAGAACTTCCGAAAGTCCAGCGTGAATTATTAGCGGAATTAAGAAAAACCGGAAAACCTGTTGTTTTTGTGCTTTGTACGGGAAGTTCACTTGGTTTGGAACAAGATGAAAAAAACTACGATGTCTTACTGAATGCCTGGTATGGCGGACAAGCCAGCGGAACTGCGGTTGCAGATGTTTTGGCGGGAGACTATAATCCTTCCGGAAGATTGCCAATCACTTTCTATAAAAATCTTGAGCAATTGGACAATGCACTTTCCAAAACCAGCAAGCATCAAGGTTTTGAAAATTATGATATGCAGGGAAGAACTTACCGTTATATGACGGAAAAACCTTTGTACCCATTTGGCCATGGTTTGAGTTATTCAAAATTTAATTATGGAGATGCAAAATTGAATAAAAACACCATCAGTTCTAATGAAAATATTATGATAACGATTCCGGTTACCAACATTTCAGAAAGAGACGGTGAAGAAGTTGTCCAGGTTTATGTGAAAAGAAATAATGATGCTTTGGCTCCTGTAAAGACTTTAAGGGCTTTTGAAAGAGTTTTGATGAATTCTAAAGAAACAAAAAACATCCAACTCACAATTTCCAATGAATCATTCAAATTTTATAATGAAAAAGCCGATGATTTGGTTTCAAAACCCGGAGATTATACCATTTTCTACGGCGGAACTTCCGAAAATTCAGGATTGAAAAGTGTTCAGTTGAAAGTCAAATAATTATAGACTGACACGCTAGAGATGTCACATGAGCGTAGTCGAAGTGTCTGTTTGAACAATCAAAAAATAGTATCAATGAAAACAAAAAATAAAATTTTCACCCTTCTTCTCTCAACCTGCGTTGCATTTTCATCAGCACAAAACTCAAAGTTTAGTTTAGATTTGGATGGAAGTCCTACCAACATCAAAATCCAGCCAACGATGTACGGAATTTTCTTTGAAGATATCAATTTTGCAGCCGATGGAGGAATTTATGCCGAACTCATCAAAAACCGGAGTTTTGAATTTGACGAACCGTTAACGGGCTGGAAACAACAAAACACGAAAACCCTTTCTCCGAATTTAGATTCCGGGTTTCTGACGATTTATTCTGACGATTCTAAAACTAATAAAAACTACGCAAGAATCACCGTTTACAATGATAAAAATTATATTTTGGAGAATGAAGGCTTCAGAGGAATAGGACTTCATCAGAATTCCGGATATGATTTTAGTTTTGACTTGGAAAATGTATCAGGAAACATTTCTGCCGTCAACGCAAGTCTCATTGATGAAAACGGAAAGATAATCTCGACAGGTCCTATTCTCATTAAAGGAAAAGGCTGGCAAAAATATAACGCTGTTTTTTCGCCAACAAAAACAGTTGAAAAAGCAAAACTTCAAATCACCTTTACAGGAAACGGCGTGGTAAATATGGATATGATTTCCCTCTTTCCACAAGATACTTGGAAGGGAAGAAAAGGCGGTTTGCGCAAAGATTTAGTTCAAAAATTATATGACTTGCAACCCGGATTTTTACGTTTTCCCGGAGGTTGTATTGTCGAAGGCAGAACCCTTGCCGAAAGATATCAATGGAAAAAAACATTGGGAAATGTAGCTAACAGAGAATATCTCATCAACAAATGGAGTTCAGGATTTTCGCATCGCCTGACTCCCGATTATTATCAGTCTTTCGGTTTAGGTTTTTATGAATATTTCCAGCTTTCTGAAGATTTGGGAGCAGAACCATTACCAATTTTGAGCTGTGGAATGGCGTGCCAGTTCAACACCGCCGAATTGGTTCATTTGGAAGAATTAAATCCTTACGTTCAGGATGCTTTGGATTTAATTGAATTTGCCAATGGAAGTGAAAATACAAAATGGGGGAAAATCCGTGCTGAAATGGGACATCCAAAACCATTCAATATGAAATATATTGGCGTCGGAAACGAACAGTGGGGAGAAGATTACATCGAGCGATATAAAATTTTTGAAAAAGCCATTCACGCCAAATATCCGGACATTCAAATCATTTCAGGAAGCGGACCGTCGCCCGACGGAGAATTCTTTGAATATGGCTGGAAAGAACTCAAAAAACTCAATGCACAGATTGTGGATGAGCATTATTACAATTCGCCAGAATGGTTTACAAAAAATGCCGGAAGATATGATGATTACGACCGTTCCGGACCAAAAGTGTTTGCTGGGGAATATGCTGCACAATCAGTCGGAGTGGTGAAACCTGATAACAAAAATAACTGGCAGACTGCATTGTCGGAAGCCGCTTTTATGACAGGATTGGAAAGAAACGCAGATGTGGTTACGATGACTTCCTACGCACCGCTTTTTGCCCACGCAGACGGTTGGCAATGGACACCGGATTTAATTTGGTTTAATAATCTTCAGTCGTATGCAACACCCAATTATTACGTTCAGAAATTATTTTCCAACAATAAAGGAACCGATTTAATTAAAATTTATGAAAATGGGAATCCTGTAAAAGGACAAAATCAACTCTTTGCATCTGCAGTGAAAGATGGTAAGAATAATGAAGTAATCATCAAAATAGTTAATACAGATTCTCAGGAAAAGTCAATTGAAATCAATCCAAAAAACATAAAATTAGGAAGCAAATTAACCAAAACAACCTTGACAGCTTCTCAACTTTCGAGTGAAAATAATTTTCAAACAGAAAACATAAAACCTCTTGAAGAGAATTCTGTGATTAAAAAAGGGAAATTTTCTGTTCAAATCCCAGTCAATTCTTTCGTTGTTTTAAAGATAAAATAACTGTTAAATACCATCAATAAAAGAAAAATTAAAAATAAGTGTAATATTTACATTTATTTAAAATAAAAATTTATATTTGTTTTATTCTCTCAATAAGAGAAATGTAAATATTTATTAAAATTTAATTCATCGCAACAATGAAGAAATATGTTATCGGATTAGATTATGGAACAGATTCCGTTCGTGCAGTCCTGATTGATACAGAAAACGGAGCCGAGCTTGCAACATCCGTAAGCTATTACCAAAGATGGAAAGAAGGAAAATTTTGTCAGCCGGAACAAAACCAATTTCGTCAGCATCCTTTAGATCATATTGAAGGCTTGGAAAAAACCATTTCCTATGTCGTAAAAGAAAGTGGAGTAGCACCGGAAACGATTGTCAGCATCTGCATCGATACCACAGGTTCATCACCACTACCGGTAAACAAAGAAGGAATTGCATTAGCTTTAACACCTGGTTTCGAACAAAATCCCAATGCGATGATGGTGTTGTGGAAAGACCATACATCAATTGATGAAGCAGAAGAAATCAACCGACTTGCAAGAAGTTGGGGCGGCGAGGATTACACCAAATTTGAAGGCGGAATCTATTCTTCTGAATGGTTTTGGGCAAAAATTCTTCACATCAACAGAGTTGATGACAACGTGAAAAATTCTGCATACAGTTGGATGGAGCATTGCGATTATATTACTTTTCTCCTTTCCGACAATCAAGATTTATCGACTTTTAAGAGGAGCCGTTGTGCCGCAGGTCACAAAGCAATGTGGCACGAATCGTGGGGTGGACTTCCTTCTAAAGACTTTCTCAGTCAGTTAGACCCGTCGTTAGCTGAACTTCGTGACAGGCTGTACGACAAAACATATACTTCAGACGAAATTGCAGGAAATTTGAATCAAGAATGGGCGGCAAAATTAGGATTAACGACAAATACGGTGATTGCGGTTGGAACTTTCGACGCACATTCCGGAGCAGTTGGTGCAAAAGTGGAGGAGAACACGCTCATCCGAATTATGGGAACTTCTACCTGCGATATTATGGTTGCACCCAACGATATTATCGGAGATAAAACCGTGAAAGGAATCTGCGGACAGGTAAATGGTTCTGTTATTCCTGGCCTGATTGGTCTTGAGGCTGGTCAGTCGGCGTTTGGTGATTTGTTGGCTTGGTACAAAGACATTCTGATGTGGCCAACTCAAAATATTCTGATGAATTCTAACGTCATCGATGAAAATCAAAAACAACAATTAAAGGAAGAAATAGAAAACAATCTTATCCGAAATCTTACTTTAGAGGCAGAAAAAATTCCTCTTTCCGAAGCCGTTCCTATTGCTTTGGATTGGATTAACGGACGAAGAACGCCCGATGCGAATCAAGAGCTGAAAGCTGCTATCAGCAACCTGTCACTCGGAACGAAAGCACCACACATTTTCAAAGCATTGGTGAATGCTATTTGTTTCGGTTCCAAGAAAATTGTTGACCGTTTCGAAGAAGAAGGCGTGAAAATCGAAAAGGTCATTGGAATCGGCGGCGTTGCCAGAAAATCACCTTTCATTATGCAGACTTTGGCAAATGTCCTGAATATGCCGATTGTGGTGGCAGCGTCAGATCAGGCTCCGGCTTTAGGAGCAGCGGTTTATGCCGCAGTTTCAGCCGGAATTTATCCGAATGTTCAGGAAGCAAGTCAGAAAATGGGTTCCGATTTCGAAGCCGAATACTTCCCGCAGGCAGAACACGTAGAAAAATATGCAGAATTAATGAGTCAATATCAAATTCTAGCCGACTTCACGGAAAACAATATCAAATCGAAAAAGAAGTCGAAAGTTGACAGTTTATAGTTGATAGAAATTTTAACCAGGATTTGATAGCTCCGTAGGAGCGCACTGTTAATAGCCAAATATAATTGTCCATACACACCAAGCCTCGTAGAGGCGACCTGTTAAAAGATTATATAATTAAAACCAACAACCATCAACCAAAAACTAACAACTAAAATTTTTTATGGCAGCTTTATCCGTCTTCCGCTCCCAATCTTTTTTTGCCAACGCTTTTGCCAACACAAAAAAGGATTTCCGCTCAAGCCGGGCTGCGAGCAATTCACTGCTGAAATTAAATATCTAGTTAGCTGAAGCCTAATAAGTACCTGTAATCTTTAAATTATTTAATCATTTAATAAAAATAAAATGAGCATCTATAAAGAACTCCAGAGAGAATGTTACGAAGCCAATATGCAGTTGGATGCCTTGAAGCTGGTTGTTTACACTTTCGGAAATGTAAGTGCGGTCGACCGTGAAAAAGGCATTTTTGCCATCAAACCGAGTGGCGTTCCTTACGAACTTTTAAAACCCGAAGACATTGTGATTTTAGATTACGATGCTAATGTAGTCGAAGGCAATCTAAGACCATCTTCCGACACCAAAACCCACGCTTACCTTTATAAAAACTGGGAAAATATTGGCGGAATTTCTCATACTCACGCGATCTATTCGGTAGCTTGGGCTCAGGCTCAGATGGACATTCCGATTTTCGGAACCACACACGCAGATCATCTAACGACGGATATTCCCTGCGCGCCTCCAATGCGCGACGATTTAATCGAAGGAAACTACGAACACAATACTGGAATCCAGATTCTCGATTGCTTCGAAGAAAAAAAACTGTCTTACGAAGAAGTTGAAATGGTTCTTATCGGAAACCATGGACCATTCACCTGGGGTAAAAACGCCGATAAGGCCGTTTACAACAGCAAAGTTCTTGAAACCATCGCCGAAATGGCATATCGTACAAGACAGATCAACCCGGACGCGCCACGACTGAAAGATTCACTCATCAAAAAACACTACGAACGTAAACACGGAAAAAATGCCTATTACGGACAGTAAACGGCAATTAGCTTTTGGCAATTAGCAATTGGCTAAAAAAAATCAATCATCAATTATCAATTATCATTTATCAATTATCATTTATAATATATGTTAACACCTCTCAATACCAAAGAAATCTGGTTCATCACCGGAAGCCAGCATTTATATGGGCCTGAAACCTTAGTTCAGGTTGCAGAACATTCACAGAAAATTGTTGAAGCTTTTAATCAATCTTCATTAATTCCTGTAAAAGTTATTATTAAACCAACTGTAAAATCAACCGAAGAAATTTTTGAAACATTAACGGCAGCTAATCGTGCGGAAGACTGCATCGGAATTGTAACCTGGATGCATACGTTTTCACCTGCAAAAATGTGGATTCGTGGATTGACCGCTCTTCAAAAGCCAATGTTGCATCTTCATACCCAATTCAATCAGGATATCCCATGGTCTACGATGGATATGGATTTTATGAACCTGAATCAGGCTGCTCACGGTGACCGTGAATTTGGATTTATGGTAAGTCGTCTCCGCAAAAACAGAAAAGTAGTTGTAGGACATTGGGCTAACGAAAGAGTTCAGAAACAAATCGGAGACTGGAGTCGTGTTGCTGCAGGTTGGGACGATTGGCAAGGTGCTAAATTCGCGCGTTTCGGAGATAATATGAGATATGTTGCTGTAACCGATGGCGACAAAGTAGAAGCAGAAACTAAATTTGGATTTTCGGTAAATACTTGGGGAATCGGGGATTTGGTAAGCGTTGTAAATTCCATCGGCGATGGCGAAATCAAAACTTTGATTGAAGAGTATGAAGCGTCTTACAAAATGGCAGAATCTCTTCTTTCAGGCGGAAGCAACAGAAAATCGCTTGAAGCGGCTGCAAGAATAGAATTAGGGTTGGAAAAATTCCTGAAAGACGGAAATTTCAAAGGCTTCTCAGATACTTTTGAAGACCTTCACGGTTTGGAACAACTTCCCGGAATTGCTGTTCAGAGGTTGATGGAAAAAGGGTATGGTTTTGCAGGAGAAGGCGACTGGAAAACAGCAGCATTAGTTCGTGCAATGAAAACGATGGGACAAGGTCTGGAAGGCGGAAATGCCTTTATGGAAGATTATACCTATCATCTCAATCCTTCAAATCCGTCGGTTTTAGGTTCTCATATGCTGGAAGTTGACCCTGTTTTGGCGGTTGACAAACCATCTTGTGAAATACATCCCTTAGGAATTGGTGGAAAAGCTGACCCTGTTCGTCTCGTTTTCAATTCAAGAGGAAATATTGATTCTCTGAATGCCGCCTTAATGGATTTCGGAAATCATTTCAGACTGTTAATCAACAAAACAAAAGCGTTGGAAATCACAGAAGAATTACCAAAACTTCCTGTGGCAAGAGTGCTCTGGAAACCGCTTCCGGATTTGTACACGGCTGCAGAGGCTTGGATTCTGGCTGGTGGTGCTCATCACACATGCTACAGTGAAAATATCAGTGCAGAACAGTTGGAAGATTTTGCAGAAATTGCAGAAATTGAATCATTGGTTATTGATGAAGACACAAAAATCCGTGATTTTAAGAATACACTTAGGTGGAATGAAATCTATTATCGTTAAACTTGCAAAATCATTTAAACTATGAAAAAAATAAGTTATACTCTGATTATTATTGCACTTTTATGTATTTTCGGATGCAATAAAAAAGAAAATAATAATCAGAGTCAAAAAGAGAATATGGAAAAGATACAGGTTTCAGACTACGGAGTGACCGCAAAAGGCGATTCTATTAAAAAATATACCTTAACAAACAAAAACGGAATGAAGCTGGAAGTCATCAATTTTGGTGGAATCATAACTTCACTAACGGCTCCTGATAAAAACGGAAAATATGAAGACGTTGTTTTAGGCTTTACAAAACCTGAAGATTATTTCAATGGAAATCCATATTATTTCGGAGCGTTGATTGGTCGTTACGGGAACAGAATTGCGAATGCCAAATTCACTTTGGAAGGTAAAACTTACGAGATCGATAAAAACGACGGACCCAACAGTCTTCACGGTGGAAAAGAAGGTTTTCATACCAAATTCTGGAATATCGAGCCTGTAAAAGATGCAAAATTTCCAACTTTGAAACTGACTTATACAAGTGCAGACGGAGAAGAAGGTTATCCGGGTAAATTAACGACAACTGTTTTATATACTTTGACAGACGACAATGCCTTGGAGATTGCTTACGAAGCTACAACGGATAAAGCAACTGTTGTTAATCTTACCCAACATTCGTATTTCAATCTTTCAGGAAACTTCACAAAAACGATTACCGACCACGAATTGCAAATCAATGCAGATAAATTCTTACCTGTAAATGAAACCTTGATTCCAACAGGCGAACATAAATCCGTAAAAGGAAGTCCTTTTGATTTTACCACTTCAAAACCGATTGGAAAAGACATCAACGCTGATGATGACCAATTGAAAAAAGGAAAAGGTTACGACCACAACTGGATTCTGAACGAAAGCGGAATGAGAAGCATCGCCAAAGTGTATCATCCTGAATCGGGAAGAATGATGGAAGTTTTTACAGACGAACCGGGCGTTCAGTTCTATTCCGGAAACTTTCTTGACGGTAAATTTGATACCAAAACAGGTGGAAAAAATGAATTCAGAACAGGTTTTTGCCTAGAGACCCAGCATTTTCCGGATTCACCAAACCAAGCTTCTTTTCCTTCAACAGAGTTGAAGCCGGGGCAGAAATATCAGTCAAAAACGATTTACAAATTTTCAGTTAAAAAATAATTATGGGAAATTTAGCTACTATAGATATTATCATTTTCTTGGTTTACTTTGTTGTTGTAGCCGGTTACGGAATCTGGATTTATAACAGAAAAAAATCTGCAGCAACAGGCAGTAAAGATTATTTCCTGGCCGAAGGATCGCTGACCTGGTGGGCAATTGGAGCCAGTTTGATTGCTTCCAATATTTCTGCGGAACAGTTCATCGGGATGAGCGGTGAAGGATTTTTCGTGGGTATTGCCGTTGCAGCTTACGAATGGATTGCAGCAATTGCATTGATTATTATCGCGGTTTGGTTCATTCCAATTTATCTTAAAAACAAGATTTATACGATGCCCCAATTTCTGGAAACCCGTTACAATAAATCGGTTTCACTGATAATGGCGGTTTTCTGGCTGTTTTTATACGTAGTTGTAAACCTGACTTCGATTCTTTATTTAGGAGCATTGGCAATAGATACTTTATTGGGTGGAGATAATCTTCATATTATAATGATTGGATTGCTTCTGATGGCTTTGCTGATAGGTTTGGGCGGAATGAAAGTAATCGGATATACCGACGTCATTCAGGTAGCTGTTTTGATTATCGGAGGTTTTGCAACGGTTTATATGGCTCTTCAGATTGTTGACCAAAGAATCAATGGTGCTGCTGTAGGAAATGCTTTGGCAGGTTTCCAAACATTGATGAATGAAGCACCACAACATTTCAAGTTAATGCTTGATAAGCCGACAGTTACGACAACAACTTTAGCAATGCCGGAGAATCTGAGTGTTCAGAAATATGTGGTTCTGCCAGGATTGGCTATGTATTTTGCAGGTCAGTGGATTGTTAACCTGAATTATTGGGGATGTAATCAATACATCACACAACGCGCTTTGGGAGCTGATTTGAAAACAGCAAGAACCGGAATTTTATTCGCAGGATTTTTGAAATTATTTATGCCGATTATCGTAATGCTACCCGGAATCGCAGCGTATGTTTTATATACAAAAGGACATTTACCTGGTTTCAACGGGGTAAAAGATGGTGCGTATTCAGCTATTTTAGGGTTTTTGCCAACTGGATTGAAAGGTCTTGCAGTGGCAGCTTTAACAGCAGCAATCGTAGCATCTTTGGCAGGAAAAGTAAATAGTATTTCCACGATTTTCACTTTAGATATTTACAAAAAATACTTGAAAGCAGATGCCACCGAAATTGAAATGGTAAGAACAGGACGTTGGGCAATTATTATTGCAATGGCCGTTGCTTTAGCATTTACCTGGACGGATGTTTTGGGAATCGGAGGAGAAGGTGGTTTTACATTTATTCAGAAATATACAGGATTTATCAGTCCTGGAGTTTTTGCAATGTTCCTTTTGGGAATGTTCTGGAAGAGAACTACGGGAACTGCAGCTTTAGTCGGCGTTCTTCTTGGCTTTTTACTGGCGATTTTCTTCAACAGTTTTGCTATAGATATTTTTGGAAAAGAGACTTGGTTGTATACCGCTTTCACGTATGAAAAATTAGAGAATGGTGTCGTTCACACGATTACGGAAATTCCGTTTCTTATTAATATGGGTTGGTCATTCTTTATCACAGTTGCTGTAATGGTGATGATAAGTTTATCTGGTCCGAAGGTAAATCCGAAAGCTTTTGCAATTGATACTGCAATGTTCAAAGTAGATAACAGAACTTTGGTTATGATTGTAGTGACGGTTCTTTTACTGACCGCACTGTATGTGAGATTCTGGTAATTTTAAAATAAATTAAAAATAGGATGTCATTATTGGCATCCTATTTTTGTTAAATATTCTAATGATTTTGTAATTTTAAATAAAGTTTTGAAAAAATACCTCCTTTTTATCGACACAGAAACCACGGGCATTCCAAAACGTTGGGATTTACCTTACTCTGAAGCCTATAATTGGCCTTCAGCAGTTCAGATTTCATGGATTATTTATGATGAAAACGGTATCGAGATTAAAAGAGAAAATTGTTATATTGATGTCGTTGATTTGAAAATCAGTGTCCAGTCGTTTAAAGTTCACGGAATTACCAAAGAATTTTTGATCAAAAACGGACAAAACAGGCAATTGATTTTAGAAAGGCTTTCCAAAGATATTCAGCAATATCAACCCCTGATTATCGGACATTTTATCGAGTTTGATATTGATACGCTGGGCTGTGATTTTTACAGAGCAAATCTGGAAAATCCTTTTCAGCAAAGTCATTTTTACTGTACAATGCTTAAAAGCAAAGACTATAATTTGAATCCAAACGTCATTTATCTTCGTTTGAACCAGCTTTTTGAATTTCTTTTTAATGAAAAAATGGAACGCTCTCACAATGCTATGATTGATGCAGAAATGACGGCAAAATGTTTTTTTGAAATCCGTTCCCGCGGAGAAATTTCAGAAGATGAATTTCAGAAAATTCATCACGAAATTGATTGTAAATTAAAATTTTTAACAAATAAATGAAATAATAATTATGCAGGAACAGATTATTTCGTTATTAAAAATAACAGAACCTTTCCATCTTTTACCTGAAACGGTTCTTGCCGAAATCTCTGAAACCCTTACCAAAACGGAGTTTTCTAAAGATACGTTGGTTTACCGTCAGGAAGTGACCGAGATGACAGGTGTAGATATTATCTCATCAGGAGAATATGAAACTTTCTTTTTTGATGCTGCAGAAAATAAAAGATGTTTAACCAAGCATCATTCGCCATATTGTTTTGGTGGAATTTCGGTGGTTCTGAACAGGGTTCGTGCATTGAAATCCGCTATCGCCAAAAAAGGAACAGTGGTTTACACCCTGCCCAGAAAGGAATTTTATGAATTATGCAATGCCTACGAAGATTTTTTCCACTATTTCACTTCGGATTTTGGTAAGAAAATGCTGGATGAAGAGTTTTCGCACTTTGTAAAAACACCCGCCACTTTCGAAGAAAGTTATTTTGCAGCCGACCAGTTGTATTCCAGGAAAATTGAAGGAATTGCCTACAAAAGCATCGTTTCATGTAAGGAAAATACGCCTGTTTTTGAAGCTGCTAAAATGATGGCAGCTAATAAAGTGAGCTGTATTTTTATCAAAAAATCGGGGAGTGACGAGATTATTGGTTATGCCACAGATATTACTTTAAGAGATAATGTCATTGCCCGTTGTCTGGATTCAAAGATTGCCATTTCAGAGGTGATGGACAACCCGATTGTAAGCATTTCCACCGATGCTTATTTGTATGAAGCTATTCTGATGATGTTTAAAACCAAATCAAGATATCTTTTGATTAAAAATAAGGAAGAATATGTCGGATTTCTAAGCAGAAACCGTTTGCTGAGCGAGCAGGCGCAGAGTCCACTCGTGTTTATCCAGTCGGTAAAGCAGGCAGAAAATACCGAAGAGCTCCGCAAAAAATGGAATCAGGTTCCGGATATCATCAATCAGCTTTTAGGAAGGGGAGTACATGGGGAAATTGCCAGTCAGGTAATTACCACGATTGCCGACACGATTACCGGAAAAGTAATAGAAAAAGTCATAAAGGAAATAGGAAAACCGCCTGCGAAATTTGCTTTCATCGTCACAGGAAGCGAGGGAAGAAAAGAGCAGACATTGAGTACCGACCAGGATAACGGAATTATTTATGAAGACAAAGCTAACGAGCATCGGGAAATGGTGCGGGAATATTTTCTGGATTTTGCTAAAAGAGTTTCAGATGACCTCAATACGATTGGTTTCGAATACTGCAAAGGCAGTTTTATGGCAAGTAATCCAAAATGGACGCATTCTCTTTCTCACTGGAAACGAAATTACACCCAATGGATTGAAGAATCTGTACCCGAAAATGCAATGAAATTTTCCACTTTTTTTGATTTCCGTTTTATTTACGGTGATGAAAACATTGTACGTGAATTGAAAACATTTATCAAAGAAAAACTCGTTTCGCCCAATCAACTGTTTTTTGCGCACATTGCTAAAAATGCGTTGCAATACGAACCGCCTTTGACATTTTTTAAAAGAATAAAAACCCAGACTATCGGGAAATCAGAAGTTTTTGATATCAAAACTGCGATGTCTCCAATTGTAGATTTGGTTCGTGTCTACGCACTGAAAAATCATCTTGAAATGGAAAATACAGGCGAAAGAATGAAAAAGCTAACTGAAATTGGGATTTTCACAAAGAAACAATATAATGAAATGCATCAGTCTTATTATTATCTGATGGCGCTGCGCTTAAAAAATCAGGCAAATCAAATTAATATTGATAAAAAGAATCCTGACAATTATATAGAAATCAGTAAATTGACCAAAATAGAACAAGTAACTTTAATCGAAATTTTCAAAACTATTTCCAATTTTCAGCTGGGCATCAAAGTGAAATTTACCGGAAGTTTCTAAAACTAAATTCTAAACATAAAACCTTCCGCAATCTTCTTATTGTATTTTTCTTCATCAAAAGTGTAGAGAAAAGACCCTTTTTTAGAAGAGCTCATATCTTTTTTGTTAGTATTTACCAATACATCCAATGCATTAATTTTACTGGTAAAGTTACGCTTGTCATATTTTTCATCAAAAATAGCTTCATAAAGATTTTGAAGGTCTTTCATAGTGAATTTTTCAGGAAGAAGTTCAAAACCGATAGGTCTTGTGGTTGCTCTTCTTCTTAATCTCAAAACAGCATCTTTTACCATTGCATTGTGGTCGAAGATAAGGTCAGGACGGTCTTTTAAATCAAACCATTTGGCGCTGTATTTTTCATTGATTTGAATATTGTCCTGAGTATTAATCAATGCATAATAAGAGATTGACATAATTCTGGCGGTCGGTTCACGGTCGATTTCGGTATAGGTATTCAGCTGCTCAAGGTAGATGTTTTCAAGTCCGGTCAAGGTATTCAGAACACGATTGGCAGCCTGATCAGAACTTTCTTTATCATCAACAAAGCCACCCATAAGAGACCATTCCCCCTTTTTTGGCTCAAAATTTCTTTGTACCAGAAGAATTTTCAGTTCATCCCCGTCAAACCCGAAAATGATGCAATCAACTGCCACAAGATGTTTAGGATAATTAAGATAATTTTCTTCCATCAAAAATGATTTTATACAAAGTTAAAGGTTTTAAAGTAGATTTTAATATGAAAAATAAATAAATGTATGTTAAACACTTTATTTTTCTATCATAACCTTATTTTTAATGATTTGCTGGTTTAGGAAGTGTTTTTGGGAATTATTTTCATCGTTTCTACAATTTATTTGCCAAAATTGTTATGAATCCTATGTGAATAGAATGTTAAAATTGTGTTAAAATTTTATTTTGGATTTAAGTCAATAATTTATGCAACATATTATTTAAAATACGATAAGTATGAATATAAATTTTAATGGTTTTTTGTAAACGCACTCTGTTTATTTGATAATGACTTAATTATATTTATTTAATTGATATTGTATGGTTTGTCTATTCTTGTTTTTTATGATAAGGTAAAGCTTTTTTTAATTTTTTTTCATTGTCCTAAAATGCTTTTTCAATAAGATTTATTTCTAAATGATGAAAATTGTTTGCTATCTGGTTACTTTCTTTTATTTTAGAAATGTAGAAATAACATTTATTAATGAACAAAAAATCACTGATATTATTTTTAGGCTTTACTTCGCTTGCTTTTGGGCAGGTAAAGAAAAATGTTAGCTACTTTCCGCTCAACAAGGTTCATTTGTCCGAAAGTGTTTTCAGCAAAGCGATGCAGACCGATGAAAAATATATCCTGTCGATGGATGCCGACCGTCTCCTTGCACCCTATTTGAAAGAAGCGGGATTAAAACCTAAAAAAGAAAATTATCCGAATTGGGAAAATACAGGACTGGATGGTCATATTGGTGGTCATTACATTTCAGCTTTGGCGTTGATGTACGCATCGACAGGCGATGACAAAATCAAGCAGCGTCTGGATTATATGATTGATGAACTGGAGCGTTGCCAGAACCTCTCAGGAAACGGCTATCTGTCGGGAGTTCCAAACGGCAAAGCAGCCTGGAAAGAAATTGCTGATGGAAATATTCGTGCCGCAACTTTTGGTTTGAATGACCGTTGGGTCCCTTTATATAATATTCACAAGATTTATTCAGGTTTACGCGATGCCTATTGGTATGCAGATAGTGAGAAAGCAAAAAAAATGCTGATAAAACTTACGGATTGGATGGCCGATGAAGTTTCCGGACTTTCCGATGAACAGATTCAGGAAATGCTTCGCAGTGAGCATGGTGGTTTGAATGAAGTTTTTGCCGACGTTTACGACATTACAAAAAATCCGAAATATCTAAAGCTTGCCCATCGTTTTTCTCATCTTGCGATTTTGAATCCGTTGTTGATTCAGGAAGATAAACTGACAGGAATCCACGCCAACACGCAGATTCCGAAAGTGATTGGTTTTAAAAGAATTGCAGATTTAGAAAATAACAAAGAGTGGAGTAATGCTGCCGATTTTTTCTGGAATAATGTCACGCAAAAAAGGTCAGCAATTATTGGTGGAAACAGTGTAAGCGAGCATTTTAATCCCATTAATGATTTCAGCGGAATGATTAAAAGTATCGAAGGTCCCGAAACCTGCAATACGTATAATATGCTGAAACTTTCCAAAGAATTGTATGCCACCAATCCAAAATCATCTTATGTAGATTACTATGAAAGGGCGTTGTACAATCACATTCTTTCCACACAAAACCCTGAAAAAGGAGGTTTTGTCTACTTTACGCCGATGCGTCCCGGTCATTACAGGGTTTATTCCCAGCCGGAAACCAGCTTTTGGTGCTGCGTAGGTTCCGGAATGGAAAATCACGCCAAATATGGTGAAATGATCTATGCTTATTCTGATGAAGATTTGTACGTGAATCTGTTTATTCCTTCCGTTTTAAAATGGTCAGAAAAGAAATTGGTTCTGAGACAGGAAAATAATTTCCCTGAAAATTCATCGACAAAATTAGTTTTTGATGTTGCTTCAAAATCAAATATAAATTTAAAATTAAGAGCTCCGGAATGGGCAAATGCTTCTGAAATTACGATTTCAGTTAACGGTAAAAATGTTAATGTTCCGGTTGATGCTGAAGGCTATTTTACCATCAAAAGAAAATGGAAAAAAGGAGATGTTATCGAAATGAAAATGCCGATGCATCTTTCTGCAGAACAGCTTCCTGACCATTCAGATTATTTTGCCTTCAAATATGGTCCGATTGTTTTGGCTGCGAAATACGGAAAAGAAAATCAGGACGGGCTTTTCGCCGATGACAGCAGAGGCGGACATATTGCGCATGGACCACAAATTCCTTTGAATGAAATTCCGACTATTTTGGGCAGTTCAACGTCAGTTTTAAGCCATTTAGAAGCTGTTAATGGAAAGGACTTGACATTCAGATTAAAAGGATTGTATCCTCAGAATAAATTCAGCAACGGATTGGAATTGGTTCCGTTTTATAAGATTCAGGAAGAACGCTACATTATTTATTTTCCGCAGGCGAATCAGGATAAAATCGAAATGATTCAGAAACAGAAAGCCAAAGAAGAAGAGGAAATCAGAAAACTGGACAATATCACTTCAGATAAAATTCAGTTGGGCGAGCAGCAGCCGGAATCAGACCATTTCATTGACAGCAAAGATTCCAACACTGGTTATATGGAAGACCGCCATTTCCGTGAGGCAAAAGGTTGGTTCAGCTATCAAATGAGAAACAAAGATAAAAATGCAAAATACCTTTATATTTTGTATTTCGATGCCAATAACAACCGTACATTGAATGCGGAAATTAACGGAATCAAAATGATTTCTAAAAATTTCGACGGTAAATCGGGCAGCTCTCCGCAATCGTTATTAATTGCTATTCCTGAATCTGAAAGTCGCAAAGAAATCCTTAATGTAAAATTTAATACCAAGGAAAAATCGCTTACCCCGAAAATCATCGAAGTAAGATTGTTGACCCAAATGCCAGATAAAAACTAAAAATAAACTGCAGAACTCAAATTTGCTATGAAAAACAGAATCTTTTTTAAAATATTAATTTTATTCGTAGGCTCATTATGTATTTCTTTTATTGATGCAAAAATCAAGCTTCCGGCGCTGGTTTCAGACGGAATGGTTTTGCAACGTAATCAAAAGCTGAATCTCTGGGGAAAAGCCGATGTCGGAGAAAAAGTAGAAGTTAATTTTCTCAACAAAAAATACACTACAACCGCCGACGCAACCGGAAACTGGAAAATCACACTTCCCCAGCAGAAAGCTGGAGGTCCTTACATAATGACGATCAATGAAATCACATTGAAGGATATTCTCATCGGCGATGTTTGGCTCGCTTCAGGACAATCGAATATGGAACTGCCAATGCGCAGACTGACTCCGCTTTACGCTGACGAAATCAAAAATGCAAATAACCAGAACATCAGATTTTTCACTGTTCCTCAAAAATATAATTTTAAATCACCTCAGACTGAGCTTGATGGCGGAAAATGGGAAGCGACAAATCCTCAAACGATTCTTAATTTTTCGGGAGTTGCCTATTTTTTCGCAAAAGAATTAAGCCAGAAAAATAAAGTTGCCGTTGGAATTATACACGCAAGTTTAGGAGGTTCTCCGATTCAGGCATGGATGGATGAAAATTCTTTGAAAAAATATCCCGAATATCTGGACGAAGCCAAAAAATGGCAGAACGATGATTTGATAAAATCTACGGAATCTGGCGAACAGGCGTTGAGCAAAGCTTGGTATGCAGAACTCGACCAAAGGGATATTGGATTAAACCAACATTGGGAAAATTTTGATCTAAACGACTCTGACTGGAAAACAATGAATATTCCAGGTTCTTGGGAAGATAAAGAAGGTTCTTTCGAAGGCTCAGTTTGGTTCAGAAAAGAAATTAATTTAACTAAAAATCAGGCAGGAAAAGTCGCTTTTTTAAATTTAGGAAGAATAAAAGATGCAGATGTTACCTACATCAACGGAACAAAAGTAGGAAATGTAACCTACGAATATCCTCCTCGTTGGTATGATATTCCGGCAGGCATTTTAAAGGAAGGAAAAAATGTGATTGCTGTGAGAATCTCCAATGGAAGCGGAAAAGGACAGTTCATCGCTGACAAGCCTTATTACCTCGAAATTGGCGGAAATAAAATCGATTTAAAAACCGGATGGAAATATAAAATAGGTGCTAAAATGGAAAAAATGGCTCCCGGACAAACCTTCATCCGCTGGAAACCAACAGGATTGTACAATGCAATGATTAATCCGCTCATCAATTATAATATCAAAGGTGCCATTTGGTATCAGGGTGAAAGCAACACCGGAAAACCAAAAGAATACGGCGATCTGCTGACCACAATGATTAACGATTGGAGAAGCAAATGGAACCAGAAAGATTTGCCGTTCTTTACCGTTCAACTGGCAAATTTTATGGAACCAAAAGCGCAGCCTGTGGAAAGCAATTGGGCAGAGCTGAGAGAACAGCAACGTCAGGTTTCGCTGAAAGTTCCGAACACCGGACTTGCCGTAATTATCGATATAGGAGAGTGGAATGACATTCATCCTTTAAACAAGAAAACAGTTGGAGACCGATTGGCTTTACAGGCATTAAAAGTTGCTGACAAGAAAAATATCATTGCAGAGGGACCGTTTTATCAGTCAATGAAAACCGATGGAAATAAAATCATTCTATCCTTTAAAACCGGAACTGATGATTTTGCGCCGGTTGCAGAACTGAAAGGATTCACTATCAAAGGAAAAGATGGAAAATATGAATGGGCAAAAGCAAAAATCGGAGGCAATAAAATAATTGTCTGGAATGATACCGTTTCAAATCCCGTTTCGGTAAGGTACGATTGGGCAGACAACCCCGACGGAAACCTTAAAAATAAATCCGGACTTCCGGCATCGCCTTTTACTACAGAATAATCTTAACTAAACATAATGCAGACAGATTTTAATCTATTTACTATTTGTCTATTATCAAATATCTAATTTATATGAACAACTCATCTCAAAAAATATCTGTCGTTGAGAAAATCGGCTACAGTTTAGGAGATTTAGCCGCCAATCTTGTTTTCCAGACTTTGGTGACGTATTTAGCTTATTTCTACACAGATATTTACGGACTAAAACCGGAAGATGCATCCATCATTACGCTTACGGTTGGTTTATTGGCTGGTTTTGTCTTCAACCCGTTGATTGGAGCTTTGGCAGACAGAACCCGCACAAAATGGGGGAAATTCCGTCCTTGGATTTTATTAACTGCAATTCCGTTGGGTGCCGCGGCACTTTTTGCATTCAGCACACCTGATTTTTCTTATAAAGGAAAAATGATTTATGCAGCAATTACTTATTCTGTTTTACTATTACTTTATGCAGCCAATAATTTACCTTACGCAGCATTAAGTGGCGTTATCACAGGCGATATGAGTGAAAGAAACAGTATTTCGTCCTACCGTTTTGTGGCTGTGATGTTTGCGCAGTTCTTCGTTCAGGTATTTATGCTTCCGATTATTTTGTCGGCTGGACACGGTGACAAAGCAGCCGGAATCGAGGTGGTAATGACTTGGCTGGCAATTATCGGAACGGTAATGTTACTCATCACTTTTCTCACGACCAAAGAAAGAGTCATTCCAAAGCCGGAACAGGAATCTACTTTAAGCGCTGATTTAAAAGATTTAAAGAAAAACAAGCCGTGGATTATTATGTTAACCGTTACTGCATTGATTTTCATTACATTGGCAATGAAAGGCGGTTCGTATGTATATTATTTCAACAATTATGTCGATGAAGCTTCACTTCGGCAATTTATATCACCGATTACCAACTTCTTCAATTCCATCGGGATGAATTTCTTCGGAGAAGACCCTCGTTCAGCAGGTTTCGGATTATTCAATGCAGGTGGAATCATTATGATGATTGTTGGAATCACTTTCTCGAAAAAGTTTGCAGACAAATATGGGAAAAGAGATGCGTTTATCGCTTCACTGTTTATTTCAACATTATTTGTCTTAGCGTTTATATTTTATCCGCCAAAATCGGTAGGATTAATGTTCTTGTCGCAGATTTTACACGGTTTCTTTTACGGAATCGGAACGCCACTACTTTGGGCAATGATTGCGGATGTTGCAGATTATTCAGAATGGAAAAACAACAGACGTGCGACAGCCATTATTTTCTCAGCAATGATGGTGGGCTTAAAGGTTGGTTTAAGCATCGGAAGTTCGCTGGTTGCATTAATTATCGGAAAATATGGGTATATTTCATCAGAAGGTGCAATGAGCGTTGTTCAGCCGGAAAGTGTTTCTACAGGAGCCAAAATGCTGGTCAGCGTATTTCCATCCATTCCGTTCTTTTTAGCTTGTGGATTGCTGATGTTCTACGAAATCAACAAGAAAAAGGAAATCGAAATCGAGCACGACCTAAAACAAAGAAGAAAAGCCAAAGATTAATAATATAATAAAATTTGGGCAGCTTTTCCGTCTTCCACTCCCGCTTTTTTGTTCCGCTTCGCTCCACAAAAAGAGCTCCGTTCAAGCCGGGCTGCGAGATTCAGTATAAAATGAGCTCCGTAGGAGCGATCTGTTAATAGCAAATAATAACCATCAACATTAAGCCTCGTAGAGGCGATCTGTTAAGGATTCGATAAATTATAAAAAAAATTAACAATGAAAAAAATAGTCGCATTATTAGGAATTCTAGCCTTGACCGTTTCTTGCAAAACTGCAAGTTCAGCATCGTCAGACAATTCTCTGAAAAATGCATTCAAAAATAAATTCTACATTGGAACAGCAATGAGCTTACCTCAAATTGACGGGACAGAGGTAAAGTCTGTAGAAATTATTAAAAAGCAATTCAGTTCCATCGTTGCAGAAAACTGTATGAAATCGATGTTTCTGCAGCCAGAAGAAGGTAAATTCTTTTTTGATGATGCCGATAAATTTGTGGCTTTCGGAGAAAAAAATAAAATGTTCATCATCGGTCATACTTTAATTTGGCATTCGCAATTACCCAAATGGTTCTTTGTAGACAAAGAAGGTAAAGACGTCTCTGCGGAAGTTTTAAAACAAAGGATGAAAAACCACATCACAACGGTTGTCAGCAGATATAAAGGCCGTGTGAAAGGCTATGATGTTGTTAACGAAGCCATAATGGAAGACGGTTCTTACCGTAAAAGTAAATTCTATGAGATTTTGGGCGAAGAATTTATTCCGTTGGCTTTTCAGTATGCACAGGAAGCCGACCCAAATGCAGAATTGTATTACAATGATTATAATGAATGGTTTCCGGAAAAAGTAAAAACGGTTGTCAAAATCGTTAAAAATTTAAAATCCAGAGGAATCCGTATTGATGGAGTAGGAATGCAGACCCACGTTGGATTAGATACTCCCAAATTAGCAGAATATGAAAAAGCAATAGTAGAGTATGCTGCAGCTGGTGTAAAGGTGAATGTTACCGAGATGGAAGTCAGTGCGTTACCGTCGCCTTGGGGAACTTCTGCCAACGTTTCCGATAAGGTAGAATATGAAGCAAAAATGAATCCTTACACAGCCGGACTTCCCGAAAATGTAAAAACAGAATGGGAAAACCGTTATTTGGATTTCTTCAAATTATTTCTGAAACATCAAGATAAAATCAGGAGAGTAACCTTGTGGGGAACGACTGATGCTCAATCCTGGAAAAATGATTTCCCGGTGAAAGGCAGAACCGATTATCCGTTACTTTTCGACCGGAATTATCAGACAAAACCTGTGGTGGAAAAAATTATTCAATTAACAAAAGAAAAATAAATCTAAAATCTAGTATCTAAAATCTAACTTCTAATAAAAACAATGAAACAATCAAAATATCTGTTCCCAAAAGATTATATGGCAGACCCTTCCGTACACGTTTTTGAAGGTAAATTGTACATCTATCCGTCTCACGATCGTGAAAGTGGCATCGAAGAAAATGACAATGGAGACCATTTTGATATGAATGATTATCACGTTTTCTCGCTGGATGATGTGGAAAACGGCGAAATTACAGACCATGGTATTGTCCTTTCGGTAAAAGATATTCCTTGGTCGGGAAGACAATTGTGGGATTGTGATGTGGCGTTCAAAAACGGCAAATATTATATGTATTTTCCTCTAAAAGATAAAAACGACATTTTTAGAATCGGTGTTGCCGTAAGTGATAAACCTTACGGACCGTTTGTGCCGGAGAAACATCCTATGATGGGAAGTTACAGCATCGACCCTTGTATTTTTGAAGAAAATGGCAAATATTATATGTATTTTGGCGGAATCTGGGGCGGACAATTGCAGCGTTACAGAAATAATAAGGCTTTAGAATCAGCAATAATTCCAAATGATGATGAGCCGGCAATTTCTTCAAAAGTTGTTTTGTTGGGTGATGATATGCTGGAATTCGGTGAAGAACCAAAAGACGTTCTTATTCTCGATGAAAACGGAAATCCTTTATTACACGGTGATAAACATCGCTTTTTCGAAGCTTCGTGGATGCATAAATACAACGACAAATATTATTTCTCATATTCTACCGGCGATACACATTTGATATGCTATGCGACGGGAGATAATCCTTATGGTCCATTTACTTTTCAGGGAGAAATTCTGACACCTGTCGTTGGCTGGACAACTCATCACAGTATTGCTGAATTTAAAGGAAAATGGTATCTGTTCTTCCACGATTCTGTTCCAAGTGAAGGAAAAACCTGGCTCAGAAGTATGAAGGTAATCGAACTTGAATATGACAGCGATGGTAAAATTAAAACCATTGAAGGTTTGGAAGACCATCAATAGGAAAGGGCAGTGTCATCCTGAACTGAGTCGAAGGAAGCCCGTTTGAAAAGATAATATACAATTTGGCTTCAGCCAAAACTTAAATAATTTTAAAAATTTAAGAATGCAACATTTCCGACAATACATTTTGCTGTTTTTAATCATTCCGTTAATGGCTTTTGCTGAAGACGGAAGTCAGTTATGGCTTAGATATCCTGTAAACCCAAAGCCAAGAAATATAGTTAACTCAAATAGTAAAAGTCCTACCATTGAAATCGCGAAAAAGGAATTGAACCAACATTGGGTCGGGCAAGTCGTTGATTTAAAGATTGACAGATTTCCGGAAAATTTTAAAGACGGATACAAAATCGTTTCTACTCCGAAAAAAATCAGCGTTTTGGCGAAAACAGATTTAGGATTATTGTACGGAAGCTATCATTTGTTGAATCTGCAACAGCAGAAAGCCGATTTTTCTAATCTGAAATTAGAAGAAAAACCTTCGTATGATGTCAGAATTCTCAACCATTGGGACAATCTGGACGGAACCATTGAACGGGGTTATGCAGGACATTCACTTTGGAAATGGGAAGATTTACCGAACACCATTTCACCGAGATATGAAGAATATGCAAGAGCAAATGCATCCATCGGAATTAACGCAACCGTTCTTAACAACGTCAATGCCTCGCCAAATATGCTCAGAAAAGATTATTTGGAAAAAGTAAAAGCTCTAGCAGATATTTTCAGACCTTACGGAATCAAAGTTTATCTATCTGTTAATTTTTCATCCCCAAAAGTTTTGGGTGGTCTTGAGAATTCCGACCCGCTGAACAAAGATGTTCAGAAATGGTGGAGAGATAAAGCTGCAGAAATCTATAAGTTGATTCCTGACTTCGGCGGATTTTTGGTTAAAGCTAATTCTGAAGGACAGCCTGGTCCGCAGGATTACGGAAGAACGCACGCAGATGGAGCCAATATGATGGCTGATGTTCTGAAACCTTACGACGGAATTGTGATGTGGAGAGCATTTGTGTACAGTCCAAGCAAAGAAGACCGCGCAAAACAGGCTTATCTGGAATTTGTTCCTCTTGATGGAAAATTCAGGGATAATGTGATTGTTCAGATCAAAAACGGACCTGTTGATTTTCAGCCTCGTGAAGCGTTTAATCCACTATTTGGAGCATTGAAAAAAACGCCCGAAATGGTTGAATTTCAAATTACTCAGGAATATTTAGGACAAGCCAATCATCTGGTTTTTCTCGCACCATTATTTAAAGAAACTTTAGACAGCGATACGTATTCTGATGGAAAAGGTTCCACGATTGCCAAAATTACGGACGGAACTTTAAGACCAGCAAAATTGACCGCAATTTCTGCGGTTGCAAACATTGGTGAGGATAAAAACTGGACAGGGCATCATTTTGCACAAGCCAATTGGTATGCTTTCGGACGTTTGGCTTGGAACCACAATTTGACTTCGGAACAGATTGCTGATGAATGGATTAAAATGACGTTTAATGATGATGAAAAATTCCTCAATCCAGTAAAAGAAATGATGCTCACTTCAAGAGAAACTGCCGTAGATTATATGATGCCGCTTGGTCTTCATCATATTTTCGCAGGTGGACATCATTATGGTCCGGAACCTTGGGGCGATTACAAAGGCGGAAGACCAGATTGGTCGCCGGTTTATTACCATCAGGCTGATGAAAAAGGACTTGGTTTTGACAGAACCAAAACAGGAAGCAATGCTGTTTCACAATATTTTTCTCCACTCAACGACATCTACGGAAATATCAAAACGACTCCCGAAAACCTCATTCTCTGGTTTCATCACGTTCCTTGGGATTATAAAATGAAGGACGGGAAAACGTTGTGGGAAGAACTCTCTTACAAATATGACACAGGCGTAAAAAATGTCCGTGACTATCAAAAAGTTTGGGATAAAATGCAGCCTTATATTGATGGGGAGAGGTTTTCAGATGTTCAGGATAAGCTGAAAATACAGGCAAAAGATGCAGTTTGGTGGAAAGATGCCTGTCTGCTGTATTTCCAAACCTATTCCAAAAGACCAATTCCGTCTGATATTGAAAAACCGGTTCACGAGCTTGAAGATTTGAAGAAAATTAAACTCAATATGGGACATCATAATTAAGATTTTTCCAACTTAGAAATCACTTTATATATTGTTTCTACTTTTTCTCTAAAATAAAGATTGTAAATTAATTACATCTAAAATTTCAGAGAAAAATTGTACGGACAAACATATAAGTGTAATTTCAACACTTAAATAAATTTAACCAAATACTTTATGAAATTTTTTATTGACACTGCCAACTTAGAGCAGATAAAAGAAGCCAACAACCTTGGAATTTTGGATGGCGTTACAACCAATCCATCGTTGATGGCAAAGGAAGGAATTAGCGGAACAGAAGCTATATTGCAACATTATAAAGACATATGTGAAATTGTAGATGGTGCTATCTCAGCAGAAGTCCTTTCTACAACTTACGAAGAAATGATTGCGGAAGGCGAAATTCTTGCCGCGATTCATCCGAATATCGTTGTTAAAATTCCAATGATAAAAGATGGTGTAAAAGCGCTCAAATATTTTTCCAACAAAGGAATCAAAACCAATTGCACTTTGATTTTCTCTGCCGGACAAGCTCTTTTGGCCGCAAAAGCAGGTGCAAGCTACGTCTCTCCGTTTTTAGGAAGATTGGATGATATTTCAACAGACAGTTTGAATCTTATTGAAGAAATCCGTCTTATTTTCGATAATTATGGCTACGAAACAGAGATTTTAGCGGCTTCTGTGAGACATAGTATGCACATCATCAATTGTGCAAAAATAGGTGCCGATGTCGTGACTTGCCCGATTCAGCCGATTCTTTCGTTATTAAAACATCCTTTGACAGATTCAGGACTGGAGCAGTTTATCAAAGATTCACAGAAAATGCAATAATCTATGCAGCACGATATTTCAAAGCTTAATCATATCGCTTCGCAGGTAAGAAGGGATATTGTAAGAATGGTTCACGCCTGTCAGTCAGGTCATCCCGGCGGTTCGCTGGGTTGTACAGATTTTTTGGTTGCTCTTTATTTTGATGTGATGAAAAGAAACGAAGGATTTGATATGAAGGGTAAAGATGAAGACGTATTTTATCTTTCCAACGGTCATATTTCCCCTGTTTTCTACAGTGTTTTGGCACACGCAGGTTATTTTGATAAATCAGAATTAGCGACTTTCAGAAAACTGAATTCAAGATTACAGGGACATCCCACCACGCACGAGCATCTTCCGGGCGTTCGTATTGCTTCGGGTTCTCTTGGACAAGGCTTGTCGGTCGCAATCGGTCACGCAATCGGAAAAAAACTTAATAAAGACGAAAATCTTGTGTTCACTCTTCACGGCGATGGCGAATTGCAGGAAGGACAAAACTGGGAAGCCATAATGTACGCCTCTCACAACAAGGTAGATAATCTGATTGCAACGGTAGATTTTAATGGTCAGCAGATTGACGGACCGACTTCCAAAGTGCTTTCTTTAGGAAATCTAAAAACAAAATTCGAAGCCTTCGACTGGAAAGTTCTGGAAGTAGAAAAAGGCAACGATATGGAAGAAATTCTTAACGTTCTGGACGAAGCAAAATCATTAACAGGAAAAGGTCAGCCAATTTGTATTCTTCTGAAAACAGGAATGGGGCACGGTGTCGATTATATGATGGGAAGTCACGCGTGGCACGGAAAAGCACCTAACGATGAGCAACTCGCAAAAGCATTAGCACAACTCGAAGAAACTTTAGGAGATTATTAGACTTTAAATTATTTGGGCAGCTTTATCCGCCTTCCGTTCCCGCTTTTTTCTGTCATTGCGAACGAAGTGAAGCAATCTGTAGAACTTTTAGACCATCGCAATAACAGAAAAAGAGCTCCACTCAAGTCGGGCTGTGAGCGATTCGCTGTTCAAAAAAATATCTAAAATCTGATGATTAAATTTCTTTGCTGAGCGAAATCGAAGATTCGACGAAGTCAAAAGTCTTTGCGAACGAAAAATATTCTCAATACAAAAAAAATCTTTACGCTCTTTGCGTTTAAACAACCATCAACAGATAAAAAAAATGAAAAAATATACCTACACAGAAAAAAAAGATACCCGAAGCGGTTTCGGAGCCGGTCTTGCAGAATTGGCGGACAAAAACCCTGATGTTGTAGCACTTTGCGCCGACCTGATCGGTTCCCTGAAAATGGAAAAATTCATCGAAAAAGCACCCGAACGTTTTTTCCAAATCGGAATTGCAGAAGCCAATATGATTGGTATCGCAGCTGGTTTAGCGATAGAAGGCAAAATTCCGTTTACGGGAACTTTCGCCAACTTTTCTACCGGAAGAGTGTACGACCAGATTCGTCAGTCGGTAGCTTATTCCGATAAAAACGTGAAAATCTGTGCTTCCCACGCCGGACTGACTTTAGGCGAAGACGGCGCAACACACCAGATTCTGGAAGACATCGGATTAATGAAAATGCTTCCCGGAATGACGGTTATCAACACCTGCGATTACAACCAAACCAAAGCAGCAACTATTGCCATTGCAGATTATGAAGGTCCGGTTTACCTACGTTTCGGAAGACCGGTAATGCCTGTTTTCACCGATGAAAATCAAACTTTTGAAATCGGAAAAGCCTGGATGGTGAACGAAGGAAAAGATGTGACCATCATTGCCACCGGACATTTGGTCTGGGAAGCCATCAAAGCCGGAGAAATATTAGAAGAGCAAGGAGTTGATGCAGAAATTATCAATATTCACACGATTAAACCTTTGGATGCTGAAGCAATTTTAAAATCAGTAAAGAAAACAGGTTGCGTTGTAACAGCTGAAGAACACAACAGATTAGGCGGTTTGGGCGACAGCGTTGCTCAGCTTTTGATTACAAAATATCTTGCCCCACAGGAATATGTTGCCGTAAACGACAGTTTCGGAGAAAGCGGAACTCCAGATCAATTGATGGAAAAATACGGATTGACTGCAAATGACATCGTTGAAGCCTCAAAAAAAGTAATGAAAAGAAAGTAATTGCCTGATTTAAAATATGCCACGAATACACGAATGAAAATTTATATTTTTTCTAAAAAAACATTCATGCATTCGTGGCAAAAAAGATTTAAAATCATAAATTGCAGTCATCTATGCAGGAGAAATTAATCAATCATACCAAAGAGGCGTTTCAATCAGCCTTTCAATCTGAGCCTGAAAGTTTTTTTCTGGCTCCGGGAAGAATTAATATTATCGGTGAACACGTTGATTACAGCGATGGCTTTGTACTTCCTGCTGCCATCGACAAACATATCTGTTTTGCCGTAAAAAAGATGGATGACTCAGAAAACTGCACTTTTTTCGCCAAAGATTTTAATGAATCTTTTAGTTTTAATATTCATCAAAAGCAAACTGCGGTTGAACAGACCTGGGTCAATTATTTGCTGGGTGTTTTCAATGCTATTCAGGAAAGTGGAAAAAAGATTGGCGGTTTGCAAATTACCTTCAGCAGTACGATTCCGATGGGTTCGGGTTTGTCTTCGTCAGCAGCTTTGGAATGTGGGTTTGCCTATATTCTCAATCAAATTTTTGATTTAAATTTATCTAAAAAAGAATTGGCGCTCATTGGTCAGAAATCCGAACACACTTTTGTTGGCGTGAAATGCGGAATTATGGACCAGTTTGCATCCGTTTTTGGTAAAGAGCATAAAGTGATAATGCTCGACTGTAATTCTCTTGAGCATCAGTATTTTGAAGCTAATATCCAAGGTTACAGTCTGGTACTTTTCGACAGTTGTGTAAAGCATACGCATCTTACTTCCGGTTACAACGACAGGAGAAAGGATGTCGATAACGGAAAAAAAGTTTTGTGGGAAAAATTTCCCGAAATAGAAAAATTCAGAGATTTCAGTTTTTCAATGCTGGATGAAGTGAGAGCAGAAATAGGAGAGACGTCGTACAAAAGATGTCTGTATCTTCTGAAAGAAATAAAAAGGGTCGAAAAAGCCGCAAAAGCTTTGTCAGAAGGTGATGTAGAATATTTGGGACAGCTTTTAATCGAAACGCATTCCGGACTGTCTACTGAATTTGAAGTGAGCTGTGACGAACTCGATTTTTTGGTTGAGGAAACTTTAAAGGAAAACGGCGTTCTAGGCTCAAGAATAATGGGCGGCGGTTTCGGCGGATGCAGCATTAATCTTATTAAAGATGAAAATGTGGATGAAGTCATAGAAAACATCACCGCAAAGTACAAAGCAGATTTTGACATCGAAATGAAAGTGTACCGTGTAAAAATATCAGATGGAATTAGAGAATACAAAAGAAATGAATTCGTCATTTAATCAGAAAAATCATCCTCACAGAAGATATAATCCTCTTTTGGATGAGTGGATTCTGGTGTCTCCGCAACGAGCCAACCGACCTTGGCAGGGACAAACTGAAAAAGTTGCTGAAGAAAAACTTCCCATTCACGACCCGAATTGTTACTTATGTTCAGGAAATGTACGTGTCAATGGTGATAAAAATCCTGATTATAAAGGTGTTTTTGTTTTTGAAAATGATTTTGGTTCTTTGATGAAAGATGATGTCGAATTTTCTGATGAACCGTCAGGTTTTTTTTCGCTAAAACCAGAACGAGGCATTAACAGGGTTATTTGTTTTTCTGAAAATCATAGTCTTACTTTACCTGAAATGGAGGTTAATGACATTAAAAAAGTTGTCGATGCTTGGCAAGAGCAATATGACGAATTGGGAAGCATTAATTACATCAATCACGTTCAGATTTTTGAAAATAAAGGAAGTGTGATGGGGTGCAGTAATCCTCATCCTCACGGGCAAATCTGGGCGCAATCTTCGATTCCGTCGACAGTTTTGAGGACACAGGAAAATCTGAAAAAATATTTCGAAAAAAACGGAAGTTCACTTCTGGAAGATTATGTCAAAAAAGAATTAGAAGCCGGAGAAAGAATTATTCTTGAAAATGAGGATTTTGTTGCATTAGTTCCATTTTGGGCAGTCTGGCCTTACGAAACAATGATTGTCAGCAAAAGAAAAGCGGAAAACATCCTGCAGTTTTCTGATTCAGAAAAACTTTCTTTAGCTTCAATAGTAAAAGATTTAACAACAAAATACGACAATCTTTTTGAGATTTCTTTTCCATATTCAGCGGGAATTCATCAATCACCAACAGATGGAAAACTACATTCAGAATGGCATTTTCATATGCATTTTTATCCGCCGTTGTTGAGAAATGCCGAAGTGAAAAAATTTATGGTGGGCTACGAAATGCTGGCAGAACCGCAACGCGATATTACCCCGGAGCAAAGTGCAGAGATTCTTAAAGAACTTTCGCTCACGCACTATATAAAAAGAAATGGTATGTTAACGTAATTACAACTTCTTATCATAATCTGTTAGTTATCATGTTGAAGAAGTTGGACTTTTTCTAATATGAATATTTAAACCATAAATAACTTTTATACTAATCGCTTTTGAAACCTAAAAAATGATTAGTAATATACCGCCAATTTTAAGCCTGAATAAGAGCAATAACTAAGATCAATATATAGTTTTATAATCCAAATTTTAAAATTATTTCAATTTACAGATAATCTCTTTGTCAGTTAATATACAAATTCGTTCAATTTCATGACGATGAAATTGAAGATTTTTCTTCAAAGCTTACGGGCTGCATTGTAGCTTGGTATCGCTCGTTGGCATCCTCAATCCAATGTTCTATCTCTTTTCGTACTTTGTGCGTTTTGCCTTCATCATAAACTACGGCTGTTTCGGAAAAACAATTTTCGTAAGCAACGCCATCAAAGTTATTTTGTGTATTTACTAAATCTGATACTACTTTCGGTAAGTTCATTATTATTTATTTTTGAGGTTATTAAATCGTGGGTACAGCACCATCAATTACAAAATTAATTCAGCAGTTCCAAAAGCACCGTAACCTACGGGATATTTTTATCTAATTGAAATGATTTTGCAAATTTTAATTTTTGTAGAATCGCTGTATGAGGCCACCCCCGTTTTTTAATCAGGGTTGGGCTTTTGTTTTCTACTAATACATCACATTTAAGAACGTCACACTTTTTTGTACACTGATTTTTATATGCAGTAGATGAGCATTTTTGACTACATCAACAGTCGTTTTGGATAAATCCAACATTTAACGTTATGCCATCTTTGTATCAACAAAATAAATTTAAAATGGAAAACGATATTAAAAATTGGACAGCTTTAAATATTCCTCAAAGAAATAACGGTTTAGCAGTAATCACGGGTAGTACAGAAGGTATTGGTTACGAAGATGCGCTGGCATTGTCTTCTGCCGGTTGGAACGTGATTGTAATGGGACGAAACGCTGAAAAAGGAGCTAATGCAATTGCTAAAATCCAACAAATTAATCCCAAGGCACAGGTGAGTTTTGAAAAAATAGACCTTGCCGACTTATCCTCTATTAAATCTTTTGCTTCGAGAATGATTGAAAGAGGCGAAGCTATTGACTTATTGATAAACAATGCTGGCGTAATGACACCACCCAACAGGCTCGAAACTACCGATGGTTTTGAATTGCAATTCGGTACCAATCATATTGGTCATTTTGCATTGACAGCCCAATTGCTTCCTTTGCTTCGTAAAGCACCTAACGCTCGTGTGGTTACCGTTTCAAGCGTAGCCAATCGTAACGGGCAAATTAATTTTGATGACCTTCAATCAACAGCTTTATATGTTCCAGGGAAAGCATATAGCCAGGCAAAAATTGCGAATTTAATGTTTGCTTTAGAATTGCAACGCCAAAGCGAAAAGCACGGTTGGGGCATTACAAGTATTGCTTCACATCCGGGTGTTTCCCGAACCAATCTATTGATAACAGGTGCCGGGAAATGGAGTATTCCAGGAATGATGCGAAGATTTTTTCCGTTTTTATTTCAGCCACAATCACAAGGAGCATTACCCACTTTATTTGCAGCCACTTCGCCAGAAGCTAAAGGCGGATTGTATTACGGACCTAACAAAATGAGTGAAACCCGAGGTTTCCCATCTATCGCAATGATCCCTGAACAGGCAAATGATTTAGCAGTTGCTCAAAAGTTATGGGAAGTATCCCAAAAGTTAGCAAAGGTCCAGTTTTAATATCTCAATGTAATTTAAAAGAATTCAATAAATTAGTAACGTAAGTTTTTAAAAACAAAACGATGGTAAAAAGTATAATTTCTTTGATATTGGTGGTAGTATCTGTTTTTCTGGCATTCAAACACGGTTGGGACACATTTAATTACAAAAAACATCCCGAAGCGATGAAAATGATGGGCGAATTGGGCATTACCGAAACAATGATACCTATTTTCGGTGTGGTTACATTATTAGTTGGTGTATTATTGCTTATCCCCAAAACATTTTTCTTAGGCAATATTCTCAATGCTATTTCCATATTAATAATAATGGCATTGGCAATAAGGGTTGGAAATTTTAAAATGGTGTTGATGGAAATTCCGTTTTTAATGATGCCTTTGGTGTTGATTTGGCTGAAATATCCGTTTTTAAAAAATTAATCAAATCTGCATTATGGAAAAACCAATACGAATAAAAACCATTTCAGAGTTACACAAATTAATGGGCTTGCCTAAACCGCATCATCCATTGATTGAAATCATTGATTTATCCAAACAAAAAAAGGATACAGGAATTTTTGCTGTGATATTTGATTTGTACGTGATTACTTTAAAAAGAGGTTGCAATAAATTGTTTTACGGACAACAACAACAATACGATTTTGATGAGGGCGTGATGGCATTTTTATCGCCTGGACAAATTTTACGTGGAGAGAGTGACAACATTCCTGAAAATATAGATGGTTGGATGTTATTTATCCATCCCGATTTTTTATGGAATACTTCTTTGGCTAAAAAAATAAAACAATACGATTTTTTTGCCTACACGACCAATGAAGCATTGTTTTTATCGGATAAGGAAGAAACAATGATAAATGGTATTGTTGAAAACATCAAAAACGAATATCAGACAAACATCGACCGGTTTAGCCAAGACATCATCATTTCACATTTAGAAACTTTGTTGAATTATTCGGAACGGTTTTACCAGAGACAATTCATTACCCGTAAGAAAACAAATCATCAAATCCTCGACCGGTTGGAAATATTACTTTCAGATTATTTCAATAGTGATGATTTGATTTCAAAAGGATTGCCAACCGTTCAGTACATTTCAGACCATTTAAATGTTTCGCCAACCTATCTGCGTAGTTTACTCAAAACATTGACAGGTCTGAATACGCAACAGCACATTCACGAAAAACTGATTGAAAAAGCAAAGGAAAAATTGTCAACAACGGATTTAACGGTAAGTGAAATTGCTTATGAATTAGGTTTTGAGCATATGCAATCATTCAGCAAATTGTTTAAAGAAAAAACCAATCAAAGTCCGCTGGCGTTTAGGGCTAGTTTCAATTAGCAAACATCATCCAACCTTTGCTAAGCTAAAACATTCCACGATTTTGTTATAAGAAACCTCAGTTGGGTTACAAACAGCATTTTAGAGATAATGACCTTTGTTTTTTAAACATTTAAAATTAAAGAAATGAAAAAGGCATTAATTACTGGAGCGAACAAAGGCATTGGTCTAGAGGTAGCAAAACAATTGTTACAAAAAGGGTACTATGTTTATCTGGGCAGCAGAGATTTAAAAAATGGTAAAGAAGCCGTCGAAAAATTAAAAAATGAAGGGCTGAAAAATGTTGAATTCTTAGAAATAGACGTTACCAGTCAGCATTCGGTAAACAATGCCCGGATTGAATTGGGCAAGAAAACAGAAGTACTGGATGTACTGATCAATAATGCTGGTATCAATGGAATAGAATTTAGCGATGGCAAACCAGTAATGCATACTGCAACAGAAACGGGTGTTGATGTTTACAAGAAAGTCTATGAAGTAAATGTATACGGCGTGATAAGAGTTACGCAGGCATTTTTAGATTTATTGCGAAACTCATCAGCACCCAGAATTGTCAATGTAAGTTCAAGCCAGGGCTCTCTCACTTTACACAGTGATCCAAATTTTATTCATTACAACTTCAAAGGCTCGGTATATCAATCTTCCAAATCAGCCTTAAATATGTACACCATTGTGCTGGCGTATGAGTTGAAGGATTTGCCCTTTAAGGTAAATGCTGTTAGCCCAGGTTCTACAAAGACAGATTTTAACCATAATTTGGGGCAAGGTTCTGTTGTAGATGCAGGCAACCGAATTGTAAAATATGCCATCATTGGCGAGGACGGGCCGACAGGTAAATTTTTCTCTGAAGATATGAATACGGATACTGGCGAAATTCCCTGGTAGAAAATCACTAAATTTATGAGATGAAAAAGGACAAAAATATTCCTTACAATTATAATTCACTAACAGAATTGCATCGGATGCTTGGGCTATCTAAACCCTTGCACCCGTTGATTAGTCTTTTTGACAATACCAATAGAAAGATAGATTATAGCAACATAGCCGACCTGCGAACTTCGGCGTTTTATAAGATCTCTTACAAGTCAAATCTTACCGGGCAGTTAAAATACGGGCAACATTATTATGACTTTGATGAAGGCGGACTGTTTTTTGTATCACCTAATCAGGTTACTGCAAATAGCGATAATAACGGCGACCATTCTGGTTATACTTTATTAATTCATCCCGACTTTTTATTGACCTATCCTTTGGCAAATAAGATAAAGCAGTATGGCTTTTTCAGCTATTCTGCCGATGAAGCATTGCATCTTTCAGATAAAGAAAAAGATACTATTATTTCAATTTTCAAAAATATTGATGAAGAATTACAAAACAGAATTGATGATTTTAGTCAAGATGTAATGATCTCACAAATAGAAACTCTGCTCAATTACAGCAATCGATTTTACAAGAGACAATTCATAACCCGAAAACAAGCAAACAACGGCCTTTTACAAAAAATGGAGGGAATTTTGGAAAGACTATTTAAAGATGAAAATCTGGCCATCCAGGGTATTCCGACAGTCCAGCATCTTTCCGAGAGCCTCCATCTTTCGCCAAGCTATTTGAGTGATATGTTGCGCTCCTTAACAGGGCAAAATGCACAACAGCACATCCAAAACAAGATCATTGAAAAAGCAAAAGAAAAATTATCTACTTCTAATTTATCGATTTCAGAAATAGCCTATGAATTAGGTTTTGAATATTCGCAATCTTTCAGTCGTTTATTTAAAGCTAAAACCAGTCAAAGCCCGCTAGAGTTTAGAGCTGGTTTCAATTAGAATACATCATTAATTGGAGTTGCTACCTTTGTTAGGACCATTTTTATGGTAATAATACTTCAATGTAACAACATAAATATTAATTAAATTTTTCTTTCAACCAGTCTAAAAAAATTAAGATGACACATTGAAGTATATCATTATTAAAATTGATGTGATTTTATGCCAACAGATCTTCCATTCCAAATGCTGTTAAAACTTTTGCATGTTCACTGGCTGCAACATCGTTAACCGCTTCAACAAATTTTCCCGTGGTTGGGTCAACAACTGTTCTTAAAGGTCTTTGTCCTTTTGGTAAATTGATAAGTTTTACAACCGCATCTGCTACAAATTGAGGATCAGGTTTAGATGTTTCAAACATTTGGGCAGTGGCATTTGACATTTTAGCGGGGATTTCAGCGATCGCACTGTAATCATCATTAACTGATTGGTCAGAACCAAATTGGATTTTCTGAGACATTTCAGTAGGAAAAGCGCCCGGCTGAACGATGGCTACATCAACTCCAAGTGGTCTTACTTCATAATGCAGACCTTGGCTTAAGCCTTCCAAAGCAAACTTTGAGGATGCATACACTCCTAAAAAAGGAACAGAAAACCTTCCATATCCACTGGTAACATTAATGATCAATCCCTCTGATTGTTTTCGCATAAATGGTAACGCACGTTTCATCAATCTCCAAGGAGCAATCACATTGACATCAAACAATCGTTGGATATCCTCGGGGGTTGCAGTTTCAGTCACACCAAATATCGCAGAACCCGCATTATTTATTAAAACATCAATTGTTCCTTCTTTAGCTATAATGTTTTCTATAGCAGCTTTTACGCTTGTTTCATCGGTCAATGATACATCCAGTACAGTAATATTTTCTATCTCTGCTAAGGCTTTTGCTTTATCAGCATTTTTTCCGTTGATATCTCTCATGGTAGCGTAGACTTTATGCCCCAAAGCTGCAACACTATTGGCAGTAAGCCATCCAAAACCACTATTTGTACCTGTTATCAATACTATTTTTTTGTCCATTTTTTTTGTTATTTAAATTACTGATACAAAGATCGGCATATGATAAATAAAAACTTTTACCAAATGGTAAAAAGCGATTTATAAGTTGCTGTCAAATAAATACTTTGAATTCAAGCAAAAGATAAAAACCTGAATATAATTTACTCAATAATTATATAGAGCTTTATCGGATAGTCGATCAGGTTAAAAAAGAGCATTGCTATTACGGGTTTTCGCATTCAACAGACTATGAGCTTTATTTAAAATGGTCACAGTTTTGATGTGTAAATATATAGCATCGAAATTGCATTACTTACAAGTATAATTCTGTGGGTTTTCTGATATAGTAGCAGTCATATAATGATGAAAAATTTTAGCTAAAAGATTTTAAAATATATAAAGTAGCTAATGGAGTAATTCCGGACGCAGCAAAAAATAAAAATTAATTAAAATAATAGTTAAAGCAAAAATATAACTATGGAAAATAAAAATGTAATTCAGAAAAGTATTGATACAGTAAGGGTTTTAGCTGCAGATGCTGTACAAAAAGCAAACTCAGGACATCCTGGAACCCCAATGGCTTTAGCTCCATTAGGTCACGTATTGTGGTCCGAGATTATGCATTACAATCCCGAAAATCCAGAATGGGCCAATCGCGATAGATTTATTCTCTCTTGCGGTCATGCGTGTATGCTTCAATACAGTTTTCTGTACTTGACCGGATATAAGGTTACGCTCAATGATATTGAAAATTTCAGGCAATTACACAGCATCACTGCGGGTCATCCGGAATATGGACTTACCCCGGGAATTGAAGTCACAACCGGTCCATTGGGACAAGGATTTGCGAATGGGGTAGGAATGGCGATCGCTCAGCAATATATGGCAGCCCGTTATAATCAACCGGATTTCAATATTTTCGATTATAAAATTTATGCGATCTGCAGCGATGGCGATCTTATGGAAGGTGTTTCTGCTGAAGCCGCATCACTTGCAGGACATCTGGGATTGGGAAATATGATTTATTTCTACGACAGCAACCATATTACTATTGAAGGCGATACTGATCTGGCTTTTGATGAAGAAGTATCTAAAAGGTTTCAGGCTTACGGATGGCATGTTCAGGATCTGCCTGATATCAATGATATTGAAGCAATATCCGATGCGATTACAAATGCACAGAGAGAAACTGCTCGTCCCTCGTTGATCAAAATCCGCAGCCATATCGGTTACGGAAGTCCCAATAAACATGATTCTGCGTCGGCACACGGCGCACCGTTGGGGGAAGATGAAGTTCGTTTGGTTAAAGAAAATTTCGGGTTCGATCCGGAAAAAAACTTTGTCGTTCCTGATGAGGTCTTAGATTTTTATCGTAAAGCGGGCAGGAAATCTTCTAGAAAAGAAAAAGAGTGGAATGAATTATTTGAAAATTATAAAAAAAGACATCCTGATCTTGCCGAAGAATATGAGTCGATCACTTCTGGTAAACTGCCTCAGCACTGGGAAGAAAAACTGCCGGTTTTTGAACCGGGTAAGGACATCGCAACCCGTAAAGCTTCCGGTCAAACGTTAAACGCTATTGCCGAATATTTACCTCAACTGATCGGTGGCTCAGCGGATCTGTCGCCTTCCACAAATACTATTCTTGAGGCTTACAAATCATTTTCGGCAAAGCAGCGTGACGGTCGTAATTTCCATTTTGGAATTCGGGAACATGCCATGGGTGCTGTGCTTAACGGGATGGCTTTAAGCAATTATTTGATTCCATACGGCGCAACATTTTTAATATTTTCAGATTATATGCGCCCGCCACTTAGGCTCGCTGCCATCATGAAAATACGTCAGATCATGGTTTTTACCCACGATAGTATTGGTCTCGGTGAAGACGGAACGACCCATCAGCCCGTAGAACAACTGATAGGATTGCGTACTGTACCCAATATGACGGTAATTCGCCCGGCGGATGCAAATGAAACGGCACAAGCCTGGCGCGTCGCCATTGAACATAAGGATGGTCCCGTCGCACTTGCATTGACCCGACAAGAAATTCCGATTATCGATCAAAAAAAATATACCGGCGCACAAAATCTTGAGAAAGGGGCTTATATTCTGTCGGATTCCGACGGTGAACCTGATATAATCCTTATTGCCAGTGGATCGGAAGTTCATTTAATTTTAAAGGCACAGGAGGAATTAAAGAAAAACAAGATCAACGCCCGTGTGGTAAGCATGCCCTCTTGGAATTTATTTGATAAACAAACTGCCGCCTACAAAGAAAAAGTTTTACCTAAAAAAATCCGCAAGCGATTGGCTGTAGAAGCAGGTTCATCAATCGGTTGGATGAAATATACGACTGACGATGGTGATGTTATTGGAATAGATAAATTTGGAGAATCTGCACCTGCAGAAGAAGTGATGAAAGAATATGGATTTAGCATTGAAAATGTGGTCAAAAAAGCAACTGCTTTATTTTTGAAAAACATATAAGTTTTTTTACGAACTTAGTATATATTCTTTGCGGCTAAATATCATATTGAAATAAATAAAAATAGGAATGTCAACATTCATAAAAAAAATTGGAATCTGTGCAGATCACGGCGGTTTTGAACTTAAAGAAAGAATAAAATCTTTTTTAATTGAAAATCAATTCGAACCAGTAGATTATGGCGCAATAGAACTCAATAGCTCTGATGATTTTCCGGATTTTGTAATTCCACTCGCAAAGGCAGTGGCTTCAAAAGCAGTTTTTCGCGGTGTTGCCATTTGTGGTAGTGGCGTTGGTGCCTGCGTTGCAGCCAATAAAATTCCCGATGTTCGAGCAGCGTTAATAACTGATTATTTCTCGGCACACCAAGGGGTAGAAGACGATGATATGAATTTACTTTGTCTCGGCGGTCGTGTAACAGGTTATGCAAGTGCACAGGAACTGGTTTTGGCTTTTCTCAATGCCAAATTTATCGGTGCTGAAAGACATCTGAGGCGCCTGAAAAAAATTCAGAATTTGGAAGATCGTCCTTAATGTTCGATTATTCATCCAATTAAAATATCGTAAAACTAAATATTCTCGAAAAATTTTACAAGTAAGTAGTATCATGAAACAAGAAAATCAAAACCAAAATGCATTTGGAATGATAGGTTTGGGAACAATGGGTTCCAATCTTTTACAAAATATTGCAGACCACGGATATAGCTGTGCCGGATACGATAACAGTGCCGAGAAAGTAAATGCCCTTAATGCTTTGGATAACAAAAATATTCAAGGCTTTTCAAATTTAAAGGAATTTACAGACAGTCTTAAAAGTCCAAAAATCGTTATGATGCTGGTTCCTGCCGGTGAAATAGTTGACAATGTAATAGATGAATTGTTAGCTGTTTTGGATAAAGGAGATATCATCATCGATGGAGGGAATTCACATTATACAGACACCGAACGCCGGTATAAAGAACTGGAAGATAAGGGGCTTCATTTTGTAGGAATGGGTGTTTCAGGTGGAGAAGAAGGCGCGCGAAGAGGTCCAAGCATGATGCCTGGCGGTGATGAAGAAGCCTACGAAGCTATAAAGCCTATTCTGGAAAAAATTGCAGCTCAGGTCAATGGTGAACCTACTGTTGCATTTATGGGAAAAGGTTCTGCAGGCCATTTTGTGAAAATGGTACACAACGGGATTGAGTATGCGATCATGCAATTGATCTCAGAATCTTATGAAATTATGAAAAGAGGTCTTCAAATGGAGAATGACCAAATTCATGAAGTTTATAAAAAATGGAATCAAGGTCGCCTGAAATCTTATCTTCTCGAAATTACTACTGACATTTTTGCTTTTAAAAATGAAGGAGAAGAAGGTCTTTTGCTGGATAATATCAGAGATGAAGCTAAGTCAAAAGGTACCGGTAAATGGACTTCCCAAGGGGCAATGGATCTGCATCTGCCTACTCCCGTTATTGATATTTCTGTTTCTATGAGAGACCTTTCTTCATTAAAAAATCTGAGAGTTCAGGCTTCAAAAATGTATCCGGATTTGACAGAAATGCATTACGGGAAAAGTGTAAATGATTATTGTGATCAGCTGGAGGAAGCTTTTTATTTTGCCATGGTTTCGGCTTATGCCCAAGGAATGCATTTGCTATATCAGGCGAATATAGAATTTAAATATGATCTGAACTTAGATCTGATTGCAAAAATATGGCGTGGAGGATGCATTATTCGATCTGAATTCCTGGAAGATATTTACGCTGCTTTTAATAAAGATCCGGAGTTGCAGCATTTACTTTTAGATAAAACCGTTGCCGAAAATCTTACTCAAAGCATTCCGGGTGCTCGCACCATTGTTTCAGATGCGGTAATCCATGGTATTTCAACCCCTGCATTTTCTGCAGCATTAACTTATTTTGATAATTTCCGCTCTGAAAGTATGCCGACAAACCTTATTCAGGCACAACGCGATTATTTCGGTTCGCATACCTATGAGCTGAAAGCTAAAGAAGGGGTCTTTCATACCAAATGGATAATGGAAAATATTAAAAATTAACTGTTTTTTAATCTAAGCTTAAAAAGATAAATAATGCCAAATACATCAGATACAAAAGTAAATCCTACGGTTATAATTATTTTCGGTGGAAATGGAGATTTAACCAAACGGAAAATTATTCCTGCTTTATATAATCTATTTCTTGAAAATCGGCTTCCTGAAAAATTTGCTATAATAGGTACCTCAAGAACGGAATTCACTGACGAGAAATATCGGGATTCCCTATTGACGGGAATCAATGAATTTTCTCGAACAGGTAAGGCGAAAAAAGAAGATTGGGCTAAATTTTCCTCAAATATATCGTATCAGGCAGCAAATATAAAAGATGTGGCTTCATATAACGAATTCGACTTGAAAATAAGTAAGCTGAAAGAAGAATGGAAGCAGGATCCTTCAATACTGTATTACTGTGCCGTTTCTCCTGATCTGTTCTGCACGATTGCGGAGAATATTTCAAAAAGTAAGCTGGAAAATAATAAAGAAACTACCCGCATCATCATTGAGAAACCTTTTGGAAAGGATCTGGAATCTGCGAAAGCTTTAAACGCCAACTTACTGACTATTTTTGATGAAAAACAGATTTACAGGATAGACCATTATCTTGGGAAAGAAGTTGTTCAGAATGTTATGGCCTTCCGCTTTGCCAATACGATTATGGAGCCGCTATGGAACCGTACGCATATTGAGCATGTCCAGATTTCGGTGACCGAGCAAATTGGGGTAGAAGACAGGGGAAGCTACTTCGACAATGCCGGAATTTTGCGTGACATGATCCAAAATCATCTGCTGCAATTATTGTGCATCATTGCCATGGAACCGCCTGTGAATTTTGATGCAGACCTTGTACGTGATCGTAAAGTTGAGGTCCTGAAAGCGATGCGGAAAATTGTACCCGGAATGATTGACAGTGTTGCTGTTAGGGGACAATATGGTGCTGGATGGGTAGAAGGAAAAGAAGTTCCGGGTTATCGGGAAGAAGTGGATGTAGCCGGAGATTCTAATACTGAAACCTACGCCGCAATGAAGTTTTATGTAGATAATTGGCGTTGGCAGGGGGTACCGTTTTATCTGCGTACAGGCAAACGGCTTTTTGAATCTGCTTCGCATATCATCATACAATTCCGTGAAGTTCCGCATAATATTTTTAACAATGATGAAAGGAATCTGCCTAAACCGAACAGACTTATCATCAGTATTCAGCCCGATATGGCGATCAGATTCCAGCTGGAAAGCAAGACACCTGGTCTTGAGATGAATTTGAATACGGTAGATATGGTATTTGATTATTCAGGAAAAACAAAAATAGATTCCCCGGAAGCCTATGAAACGCTTTTGCTTGATGTAATTTCCGGAGATCAGACTTTATTTATGCGCGCAGATCAAGTAGAGGCGGCATGGGAAGTGGTGATGCCAATCATTGACTATTGGGAAGATAATAAAATGACAAATTTCCCGAATTATCCATCGAATTCATGGGGTCCTGAAAATGCCGAAGCACTCATCGCAAAAGATGGCTTTCACTGGATCAATGTACCTAAAAAAAAGAAAAATCTATGATTGATTTAAAAATATTTAAAGATATTGGAGAAGTAATAAATGCCCTGGCAGAAACCATTTGCAATGTATCAAAGAAAGCAATTGAAGAGCGCGGGCAATTTAATTTCGTGCTTTCCGGGGGAAGTTCGCCTAAGAAATTGTATGAATTGCTGGCATCCGAAAAGTTTAACAATAAAATCGATTGGGAAAAGACTTACTTTTTCTATGGTGATGAAAGATTTGTTCCGGCAGATGATTCTCAAAGGAATTCTGTGATGGTTAAGGAAGCCTTATTTAAACCTTTAAAAATCAACACATCGAATATTTTTGAAGTGGATACTTCAGTTACACCGGAGGAGTCGGCGCAATTGTATTGGGATTCTATTTCAAAACATTTTTCCGGAAAACCGGTTGAATTTGATTTCATTCTTTTGGGTCTTGGCGATAATTCTCATACAGCCTCGCTCTTTCCGGACACCTCTGTGCTGGAAGAGACGGAAGCAACTGTAAAATCAATTTTTGTGGAAGAGGTTGATATGTTTCGTATTACCATGACCGCACCTTTGATCAATCAGGCCAGAAACATTGCTTTTTTAGTTTTTGGAGAAGGAAAATCCGAAGCGGTGTTTCATATTTTGGAAGATAAAACGGGTACAATACATCAATATCCTGCACGGTTAATTAAGTCAGATGAAAAAACAGAGTGGTTTTTAGACGCTTCTGCAGCTTCAAAAATTATTAAAAATTAATCAGTGTCATAATAAACTGTGAATTGCAAAGCATATTAAAAAAACTTTAAAAGCTCTCTAAATAATAATCAATCCTGAGTTTCCATCCGGATTATTACTGAGTTGATTAACTGTAGTAGCCGGCTAATTTTATATTACAAAACATAATGGCAGAGCGATGAACATCTGCCATTATTTTATTATTCGATATCATTTCTTACTATCATTTGGTTAATCAAATGATTTTCTTTTTTTTGAATTTAATCTCTTTTTTGTGATATAGAAGAGAAAATAGATTATTGTAACATATTTTCTTATTATATTTAAATTTTTAAATGCTATAATGAAATATTGTTGATGAATACGAATAAATATCCAGTTCCTGAAAACGAAAACGAACGTATTAAAAAATTGGAATTGCTTAATTTGTTGGGCTTACCAAAAGACCCTCAATTGGATGTTTTTGCAGAGACTGCATGTTTGGTTTCCGGTTGTGAGAATGCTCTTATCGCTATTATGGAAAGCCAGACCCAAACGATACAAAATTGTATAGGGATTTCTTTGGACACGGTAGAGCGTAAAAATACAGTTTGTCAATATTCTATTGCAAGCGGGGAAGTTTTGATAATCAATGATACGTCATTGGATGAAAGGTCTTCCGAAAACCCACTGATTATAGCGGGAGGCATTCGCTTTTATGCAGGTGTACCGCTGATTGATGATGAAGGGTTTGCCTTAGGAACACTCTGTATTTTTGATTATGAACCCAAATCTTTGTCGGACGGGCAGATTTCTACTCTTAAAAAACTGGGAGAAGCCGTTACAAAGCTTTTAATTGGAAAAAGAAAAAATATTCAGGCAGAATATTTTCAGCAGATTTTTGACATTTCCAATAATCCGATATGCGTACTCGATAATCAGCTGATCATTAAGGATATAAATCCTGCTCTTAAATTGGCTTTCGGTTTAGATGATGACCGCTTAACTAATTTACATTTTTTAAGTCTTGTAGAAGACCAGGATTATAATTTAAAGGAGAAAATAGATCATCATCTTCAAAAAAATGAAGAGCTGCTCGTTACCACATCCACGAAGGTCAATGAAAATCGTCAGGTAATCATAGAATGGTATTTGAAACAAAATCAAAATAATTCTGAAATTTTTTGTTTTGGAACTAATATTACCCAGCATATTGAAGAAAAATTAACGCTGGAAAGTTCTGAACGTCGTTTCAGAAGCTTTTTTGAAAATGCGATTGGTTTAATGAGTATGCATGATATGGAGGGCAATATTCTCGAGGTTAATAAAAAAGGAAGAGAGATTTTGCATTATTCTGAAGATGAGGTTAGCGGATTGAATTTAAAAAACCTTGTTCCGGAAAAAAACTGGGAATTACTCGATGGCTACCTGCAGCGAATTAACGAAAATAAGGAGGATCTGGGAACAATGATTCTTAAAACCAAAGAAGGTGTGGAACTGATATGGATGTATCACAACCGTGTAGAAATTAACAAGGAAGGAAAGCCATATGTTTTAAGTACAGCACTGAATGTGACCGAAAGAATGACGCTGGAAAGAGATCTTCTGCACACAAAGAAAATACTTGAACAAACCAGTGCTGTGGCCCAAGTAGGAGGATGGGAAGTTAATTTGAAAAATAATTCGGTATTTTGGTCCAAAACAGCAAAAGAAATTCACAAAATAGACCCAGAGCTGCAGCCTGATTTTCAGAATGCATTACATTTTTACAAAGAAGAAGACAGACCGCGGGTCGAATTTTTATTTAACAGAGCTGTGAATCAGGGTATTCCTTATGATGAAGAGTTCCAACTTGTACGAAATGACGGAGTTACAATCTGGGTGAGAGTAAAAGGAATACCGGAGTTTGAAAATGGTGTCTGCAGCAGAATTTTTGGAATCATTCAGGATATTGACGAATTTAAGAATCTCTATCTTGAGCTGGAGAAAAAAGAAGCGATGATGCAGTCGTTTGTGACATATGCTCCCGTTGCTGTGGCTATGTTCGACCGAGATCTCAATTATCTTTCCGTAAGCAGCAGCTGGAAAGATGAGTTTCAAATGAATGATATGGAACTGAGGGGCGAAAATATTTTCACGATCTCCCCGAATGTTCCTGAACAACGTCAGAGAATATATCGAAATGCCTTGGCAGGTAAGGCATATAAAAATGAAAATTTTGTTATAAGGGTTGGCCACAAAGAAGAGCTCCAGCATTACAATTTGGAGGTGAGACCATGGTATCTTTCTGATGAAGTAATTGGTGGGATTATTGTTTCTGTACAAAATATAACCCACATCGTAAAAACCAATGAAGAGCTTAAAAATGCTAAAAAAATGGCGGATATTGCAAGCAAGGCAAAATCAGAATTTTTAGCCAATATGAGCCATGAAATTCGAACTCCTTTGAATGGTGTAATAGGATTTTCTGATCTTCTGCTGAAGACTCCACTGAATGAAATGCAGACGCAATACCTGAATTACATTAATGAATCAGGAGAAAACCTTCTTACCATTATTAATGATATTCTCGATTTTTCAAAAATAGAATCCGGTAAAATGGAACTTTTTATTGAAAAATCCAATATATACGATCTGGTAAGCCAGGTTATCAATGTCATTCTTTATCAATCTCAGAAAAAAAATATTGAGCTTCTATTAAATATTGAACCGGGATTACCCAAAATATTATGGCTCGATGAATCCAGATTAAAGCAGATTCTTATCAATCTTTTAGGAAATGCCGTGAAATTTACCGAGCAGGGTGAAATAGAACTTAAAGTTGAAAAGCTACATAAAGATGGTGAAAATATATCGCTTCGATTTGCTGTACGAGACACAGGGATCGGAATACCGGAAGATAAACAGCAGTCTATATTTAACGCCTTTACTCAGGAAAACAGTTCCATCAGTAAAAGATATGGAGGAACGGGGCTGGGACTTACCATTTCAAATAATATCTTGAAATATATGGGAAGCCACCTTGAGCTGAACAGTACACCAGATAAAGGATCCGTATTTTTCTTTGATCTGGAAGTACCCTCCGAAGTTTCCGAAGTAATAAGTGATGAAGAGCTGCCAGTACAAAGTGTGCTTATTGTTGATGATAATGAAGCCAATAGGATGATTCTCCAACATATGCTGGCTTATAAAAATATTGATTCAAAATTGGCAGCTAACGGTATGGAAGCCCTGCAGATTTTGTTAGCCGGAGAACATTTTGATGTTATTTTAATGGATTACCATATGCCGGTTATATCCGGACTGGAGACCATAGAGAAAATTAAAGCTTTGTTCCGTCAACAGAACAAGGTTTCTCCTCTTGTAATTCTTCATACATCCTCAGAGGAACATGATGTGATTAATTCTTTCCGTCAGGAAGAAAATTCATATTTTCTATTAAAACCCATAAAATCACAAGAATTATACAAAACTCTGAAAAGGGCGGTAGAAGAAAAAGAAAATGCAATACCCGCGATAATTCTGCAGGATCAGCAGCCTGTATTGGATATACCGGACCTTAAAGTGCTTCTTGTAGATGACAATCCTGTAAATATGGTCCTGAATAGTAAAATGATGAAATATCTTATTCCTGATGTAGATCTTACAGAAGCGGTAAATGGTTTGGAAGCTGTAGCTCTGTGTAAAGACAACAATTTTTCTCTTATTTTGATGGATGTTCAAATGCCTGTAATGGATGGGCTAGAGGCAACAAAAGAAATCCGTCTGCTGCCGGAATATCTGGATATTCCTATCATAGGCGTTACCGCAGGAACTATTTTTGGCGAAAAGGAAAAATGTCTGGAATCCGGAATGAATGACTTTATCTCCAAACCATTACGGCAGTCTGACCTTTTGGAAATGCTGAAAAAATATCTTCCCCAAAGAGATACGGAAGCTGCTGTGATCGCAGAAAATTATCTTGATATGAATCTTTTAAAAGAGCAGATCGGAGATGATGATGAGGATTTTAAAATCATGTTTTTAAACTTAGTGGTCAACGAACTCAACCAAGCGGAAAACAATATCAATCTGGCTGCCACAGAAAGAAACGAGGGAAATCTGAAAAAAATACTTCATAAGCTCAAGGGAACCGCCGGAACCGCTGGGTTGGTAAAACTTGCTGAAACCGTTTTATTTTGGGAAAGCAAGAGCGGGCAAGGTATAGATTTTTCTTCTATGCAAAAAGAAGTGGGTCATGAAATATCAATTGGACTACATTTAATAAAAGCTTTACTTAAATAAAAACTAAAAATTATGTTGATTCTAATCGCTGAAGATGACGAGCTGATTTTAAAAACAATTGAACATAAATTGTTAAAAGAAGGGCATGAGGTTATTTTGACCCGTAACGGAAAAGATGCCATCGAAACATTAAGAGAAAAAGATGTGGATCTTGCCATTACCGATATTATGATGCCTTTTGCCTCAGGAATCGAAATACTTTCTTCAATAAAGACAATGGGAAAGCAGGTGCCGGTAATCATCCTTTCGAGTATGGGACAGGAAGAAGTAGTACTTAATGCTTTTGATTTGGGAGCCTCTGATTTTATTGTCAAACCTTTCAGTCCTAATGAATTGATGCTGAGGATCAAAAGATTTATTCCAAAATAAAATCCTATGCTTTCAACTCCTTCAATACATTTTTTATTTCTCGTATTCCTGGGAATATTGTCGCTGGTTGTGTTATTCATTATAATGGTGCTTTTTTACAGCTTCTTCCAGTATCAGAAATCATTGCGCGAATTAGTATGGTTAAAAATGATCAATCAGAAGATATCGGAAGCCATTGTCTATGAGGAACAGGAAGTGCTTTCGGATACAAATTTTCATAAATTCTCTAAAAACCCTTCTTTCAGAAATTTATTCCTGCAAAAACTGGTAGATTCTGAGAAAAAATTTTCAGGAATGGCAAAAGATAAAATTAAGAATCTCTTCTGGCAATATGATCTCCACCATGAAGCGAAAAAAAAACTGGATCAGAAAAAAGCATATCTCATTGCCGGAGGAATAGAAGAGCTTACGGTAATGGATTCAAAAGAAGAAGCACCAAAAATTTCCGCATTTTTATCCCATCCCTCTGCACAGGTTTATCAGGAGGCCCAATATGCTATGGTAAGTTTAAAAGGGTTTGAAGGTCTTGATTTTCTGAGTACTGCTAAAAGAAAGATTTCAGAATGGCAGCAGCTCAGACTTCTGCTTTCTATTACCAGCATACCGGAAAACTCCGAAGAAAAAATTAAAGACTGGTTTCAAAGCAAAAATGATTCGGTTATTATTTTTACCCTAAAGCTGTTGAGAAAATTTCAGCTATTATATTTTTATTCTGAGGTAATGAATCTGATGGAGCATATTTCTGCTGAGGTAAGAATACAGGCTGTACAAACTCTCGTATCTCTTGAAAATCCGGCAACAATTGTTTCTTTCATGAATATGTATCCAAATCAGCCGGTGGAAGTTCAGTCTGAGATTTTTAGAGCAGTAAAAGTTTCAAAAGACCAGATCTCCACAGACTTGCTTAAAAAAGAGCTTGCTGATAATAATAGCCCCGGTATTAAGGTGGTGGCTGCAGAAGCACTTATTGCATTGGGACATCAGGAATATTTGATACAGCTGACGAGGGATGAATCAACATCTGATGAAATGATTCAAATTATTAAACATGCACTTTTCGAAAAAGTATGATAGAATTTTCACATATCGTCTATGAAATTATTATATGGCTGTTTCTGCTGTATGGAACTGCTGTAGCTCTTATATATGGCTGGATCGGGATTTATGCACTGGGAGCTGTGATACGTTACAAAAAAGAAAATACGTTTACCGATTACAGCATTATAGCAGCAGATCCTAATGCTCCTGTCTTCAGTCTTATTGCCCCCGCGTATAATGAAGGGATGACCATCGTAGAAAACGTAAGATCTCTGTTGTCACTATATTACCACAATCTTGAAATTATTATTGTAAACGATGGGAGTAAGGATGACTCATTACAGAAATTAATAGATGCTTATGAGCTGGAATGCGTGCATTTCTTTATTCAGGGGAAAATTGAAACGAATAAGGTAAGGGGTATTTATAAAAGTAAAAACCCGGCGTTTAAAAAACTTATTATTGTAGATAAGGAAAATGGTGGGAAGGCGGATGCCTTAAATGTAGGAATTAACGTGTCTTCTGGAGAATATCTGGTCTGTATTGATGTAGATTGTATCCTGGAGCAGGATGCCATACTCAAGCTGGCAAAACCTTTTTTACAACAAACCGACAAAAAGATTATAGCCTGTGGCGGAATTATACGCCTTGCCAACAATTGCGTAGTTGAGGATGGAAAAATTGTAAGTGTAAATATGCCCAGAACTTTACTGGGCAGAATTCAGGCACTTGAATATATAAGGGCTTTTGTTTTGGGACGAATGGCGTGGTCAAGGGCATCCGGGTTGATTTTGATATCCGGTGCATTTGGAGTATTTGATCGGAAAATAGTTTTAGCCTGCGGCGGTTATGACAGACATACAGTAGGAGAGGATATGGAGTTGGTAGTGCGTATGCGAAAATACATGGAAGAGCAGAAAACTCCATATGAAGTATGTACAATTCCTGACCCTTTATGCTGGACTGAGGTTCCTGAAAGCAAGGATATCCTGAAAAAACAACGAAACCGGTGGATGCGGGGAACCATGGAAACCTTATGGAAGCACCGAAGGCTGATGTTTAATCCTAAATATGGAAAACTGGGAATGGTAAGTCTTCCCTATTGGTTCTTTTTCGAATTTCTGGGACCACTGGTAGAATTTCTGGGATATATTGTTTTTATTGCTTTTCTTTTGTTGGGAATTATCAATTGGCCGTTTTTTACCATCCTTTTTGCTTTGGTGATTTCACTTGGCTTTCTGTATTCTATTTATGCCATATTGGTAGATCTTGTAAGCTATCAGGTATATACCAAAAGGAAAGACTTTTTTACTTTAATCGGAACTGCTTTTTCCGAACCTTTTTATTTTCATCCTATTGTTGTAAAAGCAGGAGTAAACGGATTTATTGATTATTTTAAAAAATCTCACGGATGGGGAGAAATGAAAAGGCAGGGCTTTAACCAAAGCACCGAGAATTTACCTTTCAAAACAAGAATATCGGTTATCTTTCAAAACGGACTCAAAAAATGGGGAATGTTGTCTGCGGTTTTCCTGCTGCTATTTTTGGTAGGCGTTACTGCCGAATGGATTTGGTACAGATATTATCTTTCCGGTTTAGATGCGGGGGCTGTTTTAGGAAATCTTTTCTTTAAAAATCTCCTATTTGCCTGTAAGCTGATATTTGGGCTGGGAATTATTTACCTTATCGTTAATTTTGTAAAAGAAAGCTGGGCAAAAGCGTTAGCTATTATTGCATTAGGTTTTGTTGTCATGATGCAGTATATTCTGTTTTTGTATTTTTCGGTGACCCAGAATACACTTGGAGCAGATATTTTGTACTACACGAAAGATGAGATAAAACAGATTTTAACATCAAGCGGTATGCTCAGCCTTCAGAACATTGCTCTGCTGGGAATTTTGGCAGGGGCAACAATAATTCCTTTATGGATTGCCGGGAAATCCGGTTTTAAGTCTGTCTATTTTGCAATAGTATTCTTTTGTCTGGGTCTGGTGGCATTTTTTGTTCCGGAAAACAGCATAGAATTTAAAGAATCAAAATATTCCAGTACCTTAACTCAGGCTGCTTCACAAAGCAAATGGGAATATTTCTTTACATCCAATGAGAACAATTTTATAAATGATTATCCTGAAATCAGAAATATATTTGAGAGTGCTGAAATTTCGACCAACAATGCGGAAACACTTGATCAGACATTTCCTTTTTGGCGAAAAGAGAATACCCCGGATTTTCTTGGACCGTATTTTAACCGGTCTACAGAAACTCCTAACCTTGTTTTAGTAGTGCTGGAGGGATTTGGAAAGGCTTATACATCACCTAAAGGGTATGTTGGGAATTTTACTCCTTTTCTGGATTCTTTATCTCAAAAAAGCTTGTCCTGGGAAAATAATCTGAGCTCGGCCGGAAGAACTTTTGGAGCTTTGCCTTCGCTTACGGGATCCCTTCCTTTTGGCAAAAACGGTTTTTTGGAAATTGATAAAACGCCTGAAAATTTTAATCTCTTTAATATATTGAAGGCAAACGGATTTGAGACAGGCTTTTATTATGGAGGAAATATTTCATTTGACCGATTTAAAGAGTTTCTGGAGTATAGTAAAGTGGATCATATTGTAGATCAATCGTCTTTTGGAAAACAATACAGAAGGCTTCCCGCCAATAATGGTGAGAGCTGGGGGTATGATGATCAGTCTGTTTTCAATAAAATGATGGAAGGAAAAAAAGTGTCAAAAAGACCATATTTTGATCTTATTTTTACTCTTTCTACCCATAATCCCTTTCTGATAAATAACCATTCGTATTATGAAAAGCTTTATAACAAAAGAATGCAGTCAAATTTGTTGTCTCGGGAACAGAAAAAGTGGGCTGCAACATTTAAAAATCAATTGATTTCTGTCGTTAATGCTGATGATGCCCTGAAAAAGTTTTTTGATGATTATCGCAAACGCAATGATTTCGGAAATACCATTTTCATCATAACGGGTGATCATAGTATGCCGGAAATTACTTTGCAGTCTCATATTGACAGATTTCATGTTCCATTGCTGATTTATTCACCTTTACTTAAGGAGGCAAAACGATTTCAGAAAACGACAAGTCATTTTGATGTGGCACCTTCTATTTTGGCCTATTACAGAAATAATTATAAAATAAGCACTCCGTCAACAGTTACTTGGGTGGGTAATGGCTTTTCTAATGATACGGAAATCGGTAAGGCAGATATTCCGATCATGCAGAGTAAAGATAAAATGATTGATTTTGTGTTAGGGAATTATTACCTGCATGACAATCAATTGTTTATCATTAATAGTTCAGAAGCAGATTCTTATCATGATGAGGTTGTCTTTAAAACAGTTAGTCAAAAATTTAACCGATTCAAAAGTATGAATTCAAGTTTTTACGCTACCAAAAAGCTGATGCCGGATTCAGTTATGATTAACTTCAGGAAAAAGTTCAGATCAAAATAATACGTTAGAATTTTCGGGTGTATCCTAGTGTGATATCAAATTGGTTGCCTTTTGTGTTGGGAAGGTATTCCTGATTATAGTACATGGTTCCCAGAGAAAAGGCATTACTTTTTACAGAGAAATTATATTCTGCGCCTATTTTAAATGTTTTGAGCTTGTAGGATTCGTTTTCAAGAAGATTGTTGCGGTTTTCTTCAGGGCTGATTCCGGTTCCGATTTGAAAAGCAATATAATCCTGTGCGCTTTTGGTGTAATATCTTATTGTTCCTGTATAAGAATGCGAAATGTTTTTGTTGTCAGGAGTGATATACGTGCGAAGATTAAACCAGAAATTTTTATAATATTTACCCACAGAGGCTGTATACATCCAGATATTGTTGCTGAAGTAAAGCTGTCGGTAGCCGATCTCTGCTTCAAAACTGTAGGGAAGATTGGCATTCAGGGAGATACCTGTGCGGTATTTGGGAAATAAGCCAACATCACCGGAATATGCTCCGCCCACATATAAATAAAACATTTTAGATAATCTTGGATAGGCTTCCAGTTCTATCTGTGTACCATTACTTGAAAATTTGTTTGCATAATTTCCTCTGAGAATCACAGGACCGATTGGGGTCACTCTTTTATAGCTTATTCCCACAATATGCCAATCATCATCAAACTGCTTATCAAAATGTGAATAAGTATAGGTAATGCTTATGGCATTTTTTGATGTAAGTTCGTTTATTTTTACAGCAAGACTGTTTGCTTCCGTATTCTTTGGATTTATCGCCAGAGTCGTTTTAATTGCTTTTTCAGATTCTGTATATTGCTTGTCTGCATAATAGACCTTTGCTTTTAGCAACCATAATATTTCTGACTGAGGGTGGTAGGAGAGACCTTTATTCAGGATTTCAAGGGATTTGGCATACTGATCATTCCAGTATTCAAGAGATGCATAAGCTGTAAAATAATCTTCGTCCTGAACTTCTCTTTTTGAAAGACCGTCAAAAACCACTCTTGCAGACTCAATATCATTATTCCATGTATATAATCTTCCTAAAAAAATTGAAATATCAGTATAGTTTGGAGACTTTTCAAGAGCTTGTCTGGTAAGCGCAATGGATGCTGTATAATCTTTATTTTCGAATGCAGCTGTTCTGGCTTTCTGAAATAATTCTTCGGCAGACAGACCTTGTTGTGCAAATATTTGTAACGGAAGAAATACCAATAGAACTAAAGATCCAAAATATATTTTCATGAAGTGGTTAATTAATTTTTAAACTGAATATTATGTCTTCAGAACAAATATATAGAACTTTTAAAATGTAAAAGAGCTAATTAATAATTTTTTTTGATAATTCTATTAATTAAATAAAATTTGAAATCAGATCTCCCCAATATGTACATTTTTTTACCTAAGATGGCTTTATTAAAGTATATTTTTGTCTGGCTTTACTGTAAATTTATTTCTTAATTCCAATCGTTTTTAGGGCATTAGCTGTAAGATATATATCATCAAAATCTGTAAATGCTTCAATGTCTTTAAATGTTGAACACATTAAATCATTCTTGTTGAATGACAGCTCAATAGACGGATTGTAGGAAGCTACAATTCTGACTATTGAGTATCCGTTGTAATCAAGTTTAAATCCCTCAAAAAGGCAGCTTTTTTCTGCCAGTTGATATGTCTTGTATTCTTCAAAACCGACACTGCCATTATCTTTTCCGTCGTTATGCTTGAGCGTTTTCCAGATATTGTAATTTTTTGGCTCTTTCAAGACATTCCCCTGCTGATCAACCGGAACGAACATTCGGAGGGTTAAAGGTTGTTTCAGGAAATTGGCATAGTTATTCATCAAACGTAATGTTTGAAGATCAGCATATCCTTCGTTTGAATAATATTCAATAACAAAAGTTGTCATCGGAATCAGCTTGTGAAACCTATCAGTAGGCATAACCAGTATTTTTTTTCTAAAAATAAATATAATATTTTTATTTTACTAGAAAATAATAAAATGTATAGCTCTGAAAAAAATATGCATAGGCAGTGGAGGGATCTTGAAATAGTATCACTTCACGGCAGTTTTATATCTTACAAATTCATAACACTCAAAATAATCTGCTAAAAAAATTAAGCACTGAGAAATTTTTCCTCATACATCTTATCAAAATAATTGCTGAGCTTCACCAGTCTTTCTTTATCAAACGAATTGATGTATTTGAGGAACATAATTTCGGTGCTGTGTCCTGTAGCTTCCATGAGTAACGGGGTGGGTATTTTTCCGTAAAAGTTAGAGGCAAAACTCCTTCTGCCGATATGGCTGGATATGACCTTCCATTTTTCAATCCTTAAAAGCTTGGTTCTGTGTCCTAATCGTTTCCTCGCATTAATTGATTCTGTAAGACCTGATAATCGGGCTATTTCTTTTATATCTTCGTTATACTGTTTTATAGATACTGAATTCGGAAAGTTTTTACCTTTTCTGTTGAGTATATTTTGTACAATTGGATGCAAGGGAATTGTTATTTCCTTCTGCGTTTTTTGCTGGACAAAATTGAGACACTTTTTTCTGTTTATTTCTGTCAGCTGTTTTGTTGAGAACTTCATAAAGTCTGACACTCTCTGTCCTGTGTAGCAGCTGATGAGAAGCCAGTCTTTGGAATCTTGAAGACGGTCTGGGACATTTGTGTATTTTATTTTTAATATTTCAGATTCACTTAGAGTGATGATTTCTTTATTCTGTTTTTCTCTGCGGATTTCAAGCTCTCTTACCCTTGTCTGAATGCCTCTTCTTTCGACAAAATTTAAAATTGTTTTTACAAAATGAATCGTTCTGTATATGGTGTTTTCGCTATAATCTTCTTGCTTTCCAAATAGTAAGAAATCTCTGATGAATTCTGAGCTGATGTGTTCAATGTAAAGTCTTTCAGATATATGTCCTTCGAATCTCTGTATTAAATTAAAAAAAACTTTGTATCTTTTGTAGGTCGAATTGCAGATTACTTCCTTTTTAATCTGGATATACTGCTCCATAAAATAAAGTAAAGTCATTTCCGGATAGCAGGTTTCCTTTCGGAGACAGATGTTTTTCACTGTTTTTGAAAACTGCCTTTGACTGATCAATCTTTCTTTGTTCTTTTTATGACTGTAATATTCTTTGAGCTCTACTTTTAGCTGATCGATTTTATTGTTAAGGTGTTTATGTTTTTTAATGTATATATTCTTCGGGCGTTGTTTTTCTTTGTCCCATTCTTCTTCTGCAATGCGTAAAGGCATATGGGCAACAAAACTGTTATAGCCTGACTCACTGGTGAATTTTAGATTGATATTTCTTACAGTTCCGTTGTTGGAAAGAAAAAACTGAATTGTCATTGTTGGATTTTTAAACACTTATTATCCAACGAATTTAAGATAAAAAAAGTAGTCCTACATAGACTACTCTTTGTTGCAAATGTAAATAAATAAAACTTAAAAACAAATAGATTATAATTAATTATCATCCAAATATATAGGCTGACAGCAAGACGGATTTTAAAGATGATTAATATAAAGCTATAACGCAAGGTTGCAACACCGCAAAAAACCAAATTTTTTCGGACGGTCAGATATTTAAATAGTTAAAATTAAAAGTAGTCTATGTAGGACTATGTTTTGATGAAATTATATAATTGATTGCATTAAAACGATTAAAAATTTTATCTAAAATCTAAAAATCATGGAAAAAAAGAAATTTAATCAATTGCGGTTTATCGTGTTTTTTGTTGTCATCGCGATGATTTCAAATACAGTATATGTTACTTATCATTCTGAGCAAACAATTAAAGATTATCATATAAGCTTCGCCGAAATTTCGGGTTCGAAAAATGCACAAAAATATGGTACAGATAAGGATAAGAAACCAAATGATAGTGTAAAAGCCGGTAAATCTGATGAAGAAAAAGCTTTGATATCAAAGAATGGCAATGAAAATCAGCATCTTCCTGTTCCTAAAGGGGAAGTATATACCGCTGAAATCGACAGCTATGTACCTCTACTGCTCATCATTGCTATTGCTCTTATCTTTTATTACAGCAGATCAAAAAAGAACTCGAGCCATTAATTCTAATGCAAAATATTTTAAAACTAAATAATAAGAGGTACGTAAGATTGTTTTTGTTTTTTGTGTTGCTGTTATCCGGTTTTGATCTGCTAATGATATTCGGCTGTCTGACACTATCATTTGATTACAACACTTTTCTGCTACTGGCAGGCATTGTTTTTTTGTTGATTTTTTCAGTGGCACTTTCAGCAATCCGCACCATTGAGTTTGAAACCTCAGCCGCAATAATAAGTATAAAGTGCTATCATCCCTTCCGGAAATTTTGGCAGGGAACATTGATAGAATTTCCGGTTACCGCACTTCACGGATTCTCAATTAAGGGATCTAAGCTAAGGCTCATACAAAAAAAAGACGATGACAAGCTGATCAATATTTCTGTCCGAATGCAGGGGATGACACATAGGCAATTACGTCAGCTAAATAATAATTTAAAGAAAATAATTGAATATTCTTAAGATACATATGAAAATAGACTTTAAAGATTTACACATTGGGGAAATAATCTACACCCGGGTTATGGAAAGGGACGTACAAATTGATAGAATATGTAGTTTTATGAAGCTTGATGAAGAGAATGTAAAAAAAATGTATGCTTCAAAAAACCTTGATACAGACATTCTTTTACGTTGGAGCAAACTTTTGGAGTATGATTTTTTCCGATATTTTTCACAGCATCTCATTCTGTATGCGCCACCGTCAAGTGTAAATTATAATAAATTAGGAAAATCAGTCCTGCCGGAATTCCGTAAAAATCTTTATACGAAAGAGGTGATCGATTTTATCCTTGATCTGATTGACAAAAAGGAAAAATCAAAAGTGCAGATAATGAGTGAATACAAAATACCCAAATCTACTTTGCACAGATGGCTCGTTAAGTATAAAAAATAGTGAATCCTTATAATTTTAAACAAAAACAAATTGGAAAATAATCAGCCTGATTACAAAAGAATCTATTCTGATATACTGGATAGAATGTTTCCTGATAAGAAGGAGCAATGTATGGATATACTGAATAAAAAAATCATCTCCCATCTGGATGTGATAAAAATCAATACAATGATATTCGGAAGTGTTTCCTCTGATATTTCAGATTTTAATCAAAGGCACAGGTTTTATAATAAATCAGCTATTTTAGAGATTTTAGACTATCAAAAGAAAAATAGGTTAAATAATAGCCAGCTTGCCAGGCATTTTAAACTGAGCAGAAATACAGTCACCAAATGGAAGAAAAAATTCATTGTTTGATTTCTAATGAATATTCAGTAATGATTTTACATACTTTTAATGGCGATATGATGCACCAATGAAATAATGTTTTGCTGCGGTGTGCTGTATTCCGTAATTAATTCCGGCATCAAGCTTAAAGTCTTTCAGAATTTCCATTTGAATAGCCGCATTGATATAGTTTGATATTTGATGGGCTTTAAAATCGTAGGTATAATAGGTTTCTGCAATTCCATCAATTCCTTTAGACAGGGGATGACTAAGCGTCAGGGTCTGCAAAAATTCGGTATGCATTTCCTGCTGATCCTGATCTTTAAGTCTGTCAACCTCTACTTGTAATCCCAGTTTCCATTCTCCTGGCAATTTATAGGACATAGGAACAATCAGACCTCCTTCAAAGCGGCTGTCCTCATCATATTTTGAAGTAGGAAACTTTACATAAGGTAAAATTGCCAGTGCAAAATCTCCATGATCATTTCCTATTATGTTCTGTTTTATTCTCAAGGTAAAATCTCCGATTCCGTTTTCTTTTGTAGCAGATCCTGTATCAAGTTCTGTTTCCTTTTGCCAGCCGTAAGTCTGGAAACCAAGCTGTATTGCCGTATTTCCGGTAATTCCTATCTTGAGGTTTGCCTGATTGATCAATAAAGTATTGGTTTTTTGGAGGTCAGATTTTTCTTTTATCAGCCTTACTACATCGGTTTCATACTGGAAATGCCCTGCATCCACTGTGTAGGGGGATTCAGTTACGTCAGGACGGTCGGTCTCCATTTCCCTCATCTGAGTTCGCGGAACGGGATTAAACAGAGAATATTTTTTATGTGATTCCTGTTGCTGCCCTGAGCATACAAAAGGTGAAAGCATTGCAATAAAAACTACCGTTAGAAAGCTGTGATGGATATTCATGATTTAGTTTAGTTTTTAAAAAGCATTATTGGTAAAACTAGTTAATTTTTGAATCATTTCAGAAGTTTAGGTTGAAATTTAGTATTTCGAAGCCGATATCTCTTTAATTTTAAATTTTTGAAATATATAAATATTCCATAGGATGAGTTCATAGCCGTACACTGTGTCTTCAATGGGAATTGTCATTATTCTTATTCCCAGAAATTCGGATGAATTGTAATTGACAATAGGAGAGTCTAACCCGGTGCCTGTTAAAATACCATTAACTAACAAAAATCCGGGCATCAGGAGTAAATAAATGAAAGAAGCTTTACCGATCCATCTTGATTTTAAAACAAAGTATAAAATAAAAAGGCTCAGTGAAGTTGTTATAAATGTAAATGAGGTGTATACTTTTTCATTATAATAAATTCCGATGATTAATGAAATGATGATACTTATTATTACGAAAATCTTTTCAGGCAGCGGTTTCCAGTCTAGTTTGAAAAATTTATCAAGACAGTAATAAGTGAAAACGCATGAAAATGGAATGCATATAAAAAATAATATTTCTTCAATAGGAAGCTTTAGGATCCTGATTCCCAGCAGATACTTATCATTAAACCACCAGACCCCGATTTTCGTAAACCATGCATCCCAGCCAATAAACACTAATCCAACAAGGGCTGAAGACCCCAGAAATGCACCGAAATGTCTGTTAAATTTTATTCTGTGATGAAATGAAAAAATAAAACAAATAATAACGGTGAAAAAATCAATGAGAAGATACGTATAGGAAAGCATTGGTTATTTATTTTTATTAAAAAACATCTTAAAATATTTTATAGGAACCCAAAGAAAGCCAAAACATTCCCCCTGTTCTTTTCCGATATGTTTGTGATGCTGTTTATGAGCCCGTCTGATCGCCAAAAGGTAAGGATTTTGCGTATTCCGTAATAATTTGATTCTCTGATGAATAAAAATATCATGCACGAAGAAGTATGCCATACCGTACAGGGCAATTCCGACCGCTATATAAAACCAATGATTAAAATCCTGAATCGTACCATAATACATCAGAATAATTGTCGGGACTGCGAAAATGACAAAAAAATAATCATTCTTTTCCATATGACCTTCATGGCTGTGATCATGATGATCTTTATGTAATGACCAAAGGAAACCATGCATGATGTATTTATGGATGAGCCACGTCATTGCTTCCATGATAAAAAAGGTAGTAATTACAATAAGAAAATTCATATTAATAATGTTAAAGGTAAAAAGTTTGCTATAAAAGCGAAGTTTTATATTGCAGATAACTGCTCATCATTAACGAAATTTTAGCTCCGCTTGATATTCTTATTCTTTCATTCATAATGGTTTTGGCAGATTTTCTTTTAATTTTTCTGAATAAAGAAATGTAATAACGATAGGCAAGATAAACACCGAATCGGGAGGAGCCGGGCAGTTTTTTTATCCCTTCAAGAGCTTCTTTGAATTCCTGATCAATATCTTTTTCAATCGAAAGTTTAACGGTATTATCAAAAGAAGAAATATCAACATCCGGAAAATAGCATCTTCCCAAAATATCAAAATCATCCTTCATGTCGCGCAGAAAATTAACTTTCTGAAAAGCGGAACCCAGTTTCATGGCAAATGGTTTAAGTTTTTCAAATTGTTCCGTATTTCCTTCGACAAATATTTGCAGGCACATCAAGCCTACCACTTCAGCAGAACCCAAGATATATTCCTTATAAAGACTTGAATTATAATCAATTTTTTTAAGGTCCATTTCCATGCTTTTAAGAAACTGATCAATTAAAATAATATCAATTTTATACAAATGAACTGTTTCCTGAAAAGCCTGAAGAATAGGATTGAGGGAAATTCGCTCATCCAATGCCTGCCATGTTTCATTTCTGAATCTTTGAAGCAGCCTGCCTTTGTCATAATCATGAAAGCTGTCTACAATTTCATCTGCTAAGCGGACATAGCTGTAAATGGCGTAGATCGGATTTCTGATATTATGCTCAAGTGCAAGAATTCCCAATGAAAAACTTGTACTGTATTGTCTTGTAGTCTCTTTACTGATCTTATAAGAGAGTTCGTCAAATAATTTTTTCATATTAATCAATTTTGGTGGCTTCATGGGCAGCTATTTTTCCGGAAATGATAGAAGGTGGAACTCCAGGTCCGGGTACAGTAAGCTGCCCTGTATAAAAGAGATTTTTTAATTTTTTATTTCGTAGTGATGGTTTTAGAACTGCAGTCTGGGACAACGTATTGGCAAGACCGTAAGCATTTCCCTGATAAGCGTTGTAATCGTCTTTAAAGTCTTTAATGCAAAAGCTTTTTTTATAATCTATTTTAGAAATAAGATCAGAAGTTCCTGTATGTTTTTCTAATCTTGAAATCATTTGGTTAAAATATATTTCTCTTATTTCTTCATTATCTTCTATTCCGGTTGCGATAGGCATCAGCAAAAAAAGATTTTCACAATTTTCGGGAGCTACCGAAGGATCGGTTTTTGAAGGACAGCAAACATAAAACAATGGTTTGGTAGGCCATTTTTTATCAGTGTAAATTTCTTCTGTATGAAGATCGAGATCATTTTCAAAAAACAAAGTATGATGTTTGAGATTGGTAATCTTTTCTTTAGATCCTAAATAATAAATGAGGCATGAAGGCGCAAAAGTTCGCTTTTCCCAATATTTTTCATCATAATTTCGGAATTCTTCCGGAAGTAATTTCGTTTCGGTGTGATGGTAATCGGATGACGCTATAATCGTATCAAAATCAATTTCCTGTTGATTAACCACCAAACCTGAAATTTTATTATTCTTTACAATAATTTTCTCTACATTGGAATTACAGTTAATGACAGTTCCTTGTTCTACGGCGATTTCTTTCATGGCATCAATGATTTTTGAAAAACCACCCATTGGATACCATGTGCCCAATTTATAGCCGCCATAATTCATCAGACTGTATAGAGCGGGAATGTCTTTTGGAGCAGCACCCAAAAAAATCACTGGAAATTCCATTAAAACAATTAGTTTTGGATGAGTAAAATATTTCCTTACAAAACTTTGAAAATTCGTTAATAAATCCAGCTTTAAGGCGCTTTTTGCTATTTTAGGTGAAACAAATTCCCACCAAGAATGACAAGGTTTGTTGACAAAATCTTTCATTCCCACTTCATATTTATATTGAGCATCTGCCATAAACCGGTCGAGCATTTTTCCTGCGCCGGATTCAGTTTTTTCAAAAAGATCTTTCATCTCTTCGTAATGACGGGGAATTTGCATAACTCCATCAGAAAAAACCATTTCAAACTGCGGATCTAAAGCAATAAGGGTATAAAAGTCGGATGCTTTTCTGTTAAATTCTTCAAAAAAAGATTCAATAATATCGGGCATCCAATACCAGCTTGGTCCCATATCGAAGGTGTAACCGTTTTCAGTTTTAAAATTTCTGGCTCTTCCGCCTATATCATTGTTTTTTTCAAACAGATGTACTTCATGGCCGTCTTTTGAAGCGTAAGCTGCAGCAGATAACCCTGAAAAACCCGACCCTATGACTGCAATTTTCTTTTTCATCATTTAGTTTTTGAATGGATATTCTTCATAAACAGTTTTTATAAGGTCTTTGCTGCTGATATTGCGGGAGAATATCGGATAATGAAAACGGTCAAGTTTATTGAGAATACGGATGAGTTCCATTTTTTCGGTGTAGGTAAGGTTTCCTGCTACGATCTCAGTTGCATTTCTGATTTTTTTCATTTGCTTTTCCAGGGTTTCAAGTCCTTTTTCAGTAATAGTAATGACCTTGTTTCTTCTGTCGATTTCAGATTCTGTCTGCTCGATCCATCCGTGATGTAGGAGCCTTGCAATGATCAGCATTCCTGAAGGCTTATCCTGGATATTTTTTTTGATGAGCTCCATTTTTGTCATCTTTCCTAAAGCTTTCAGGTTAATGAGATAAATAAAATCTTCCTGCGTGGAGAAATCCGATTCGGCAATAGCTGATTTAGAATATGTTTTTGCATACCTGTTAAGATGTACAAATAATGTGCTGATGACACTTTCGGGTGTTCTGCCGTTTTCCTTACCTTCCCAATAAGGTTCATCGGCATTGTTATTATTATCAGAATATTCTTTATCACTTATCCATTTCTTAAAACCCTGTAAATCTTCAGAATAAGAATGTTGGATATTTTCTGCTTCAAACTGCTCCAAGAGTCCGATAACTTCTTTTGTGATTTTATAATTCATGATATTTTAATTGTGTATAAATATACTTATATTTTTAAATATAGTTTATAAATAAACTGTATCATTTTTCATGCCAAGAATAATATCCATGAAATTTTTGAATTTGATTATGATTGATTGAAGTAAATGATTGGTGTATTAAAAAGAACATTATTCTCAAATATCCAATATAATAATTGTAATTATAGATGTTTAGTAAGAAATCTAATTAATTTTTAATCCCATAAAAAAGCAGCAATTTTAAAGTTGCTGCTAAAGACTAAATTATGAAAATAACTATTTTAATAGTTTATCTAAAATATATCTCCCTCTTAATAATAGCTTTTTTTCATCTTTAAGTACAATCTTGCGGGAACAAGTAAAGAGGGAGAATATATAATTTACATTATCATCTAGTTAATTTTTTTGCACAATATGACGAAAATATTTGTGTGTAAATTTCTGAGACAAATATGAAGATCATTTAGTGTAAAGTAGCTACGATATTTATACTTTAAGACTTAATATAATGTAAACCAGTTTATTATTTTTTATTTAACGTGTGTTTGTAGTTTTGAAATAGATAAATCAGTAGTTAAAATTATTGTTTTTGTATCCATATATATAAATCATCTCTAGGCGACAGGTCTAATTTCTTTTTTAAGCGGTACTTTTTAGTTTCAACAGTACGTATTGACAGATTCTCGCATTGTACAATATCTTTATTGGTAAGATTAAGTTTTAGTAAGGCGCAAAACTTTAAGTCCTTTATAGTGAGAGAAGGAAAATTTGAATTTAAGTTTTCATAAAACTCAGGATATGCCTCTTTGAAACGAGTAAGAAAAAAAGGATTATTTTCTAATGCTAATTGGATTATGTCGTTATTATTGTCAGAAAATTTCTTTCTTAAAAATTCAGATTTTTTTAAGCTTTCTGACAAAATTCTATTTTTTTGCTCTTGCTTTTTTAAATATTTTTTATGAACAAAGTGTATGGTTAAGAAAGCCAATAAAATTATTCCAAATATTGTAGCATAGAACAAATATTTCAGTAATTTTTTCTGGGCTTGTTTTTCCTGCAGTAATTTTTCTATTGGTATTGTGACAATCTTTCTTTCGTTTCCATTTAGACTGTCGCTCAAAATGCTATATTTTTCCAGATATTCTCCAGTTTTTTCTTTATTGTTGAGTGACTTATAACATTGTGCAATTAATTTATAAAGATCTTTCTCTTCTTTTTTACGATGTATGTCTTTAAAAATTTCAAGGGATTGAAAATAATAATCTAAAGCTTTTAAATTATCGTTTTTCAGTTTATAGAGTTTTCCATAGTTTAAAAATATAATTCCTTTTTGATAAAGCGGAAATTGATCAGATATTTTAAGGGCCTTATTTAGATAATAGTCAACAGAGTCGGAATGTTTATTTTGTTTTAGATATCTTTCGGCAATTGTAACGTATAATAGTGAGTGAGGACTTAAACTCATGCATTTCTTTTGCATTGAATGCATAGAATCTATCTTTTTCATTTTCTCGAAATTTCCTAATTTCCAAGAATACACAAAATACAAATAGTTATTTTTTATTTTCTCATCCTCTATAAGTTTTATGTATTTTATAGATTGATTAAATTTAACAGTTGAGAGTTCGTATAATGCCATTTCACTATATATTCTGCCATACTGATTAAATACTCTGCTTTTTAATAAAGGGTTTTTGATTTTATTTAGATTATCTTCTATATTATTGAGATATTTTAAGCTTTCTTCATACCTATTTAATATGGCCAGATCTGTAGCAATATTAATATTTGTGGCTATTTCACCTTCTATATTATTTACTTTTTTATATTTCTTCTCAAGGTTTATATTAAATAGTATTGACGCTTTATAATTACCAGCTTTTCTCATATTATATACAATACTATCAAGTTCATGCAAAGTATACGTTTGTGATTTAAAATGAATGAAAATAGAAAATAGTAAAAAAGATGAAAAAATAGAATTTTTAAATATCATATTGATAGTTTTTTTAGGCAAATTTAATGATTTTAAAACATAATAGATGATTTATTATGTTTATTTGGTAAAAAAATGATTATTTTATTGTGTTTTTGATATAAATATTGAGGTTTTTACCACTACATTTCTACTTTTTTTTATTTTTAAAATTTTGTATATCAGAGTATAAGGATTATGTAGTGTTTTTAAGTAATATCTTTATCTCTTATTGTAGATATATTTGTACAAATTCAATTCCCAAACAGCTATTATCTCTGTCTATTATATTATTTAAGAAATTCAAATTACTTTATGAAAAAAAACTTTACATTTTTGATGACGCTTCTTTTATCTCCGGTTGCTTTTACACAGGTAGGCATCAATACGACCGCACCAAAAGCAACATTAGAAGTCATTGCTCAAAACAGTACGGGTAATTCTAGTAAACCGGAAGGGGTTTTAATTACTAGATTTGATAGGGAAAGAGCACAGTCTATGATTAATGTTCCTGTTTCAATGTTGATTTATATTGATGATATTACATCTGGCACTCAAACCGGTACCGCAGTTTATATAGACCCCGGGCTTTTATTATTATAATGGGATTGCATGGATTAAGCTAAATACTTCAGATAGAAATCTCTACGATACAGATGGTACTCTTGAAGAAAACAGAACTGTAGATAGTGGTTCTTATTCGTTATCTTTTCAAGGTATCGCAAAAAATGCTTTTTCTGTTGATAATGATACGTTTTCTATAGATGCAGAAGATGATAGAGTGGGTATCGGAACTATTTCTCCTTCTGCAAAACTGGATGTCATTGGTAATAATATGAGTTCCCCTATTAGAGTAAGAAATATGGAAAACTCAGATACCACTCTTAGGGCGAACAAATCTGATCTTGCCCCAGTAGTTATTGATAATAATGGTGTGATGGTAAGGCAATTTTCACCTGTGAGCCTTGGTGATAGCTACTCTTTGGATGGTGAATTTATGGCTCATGCAGATACTACTTTAACGACCATTTTCACTAATGTGGAATTTAACTCTTTGGTACTTTTTAAATTTATTACCAATATGGCTTTCGGGCAAGATAACACGGCTTTTCTTTATTCACAGGTAAGCTTTTCAGGGAAAAATGGTTTTCAGGTAGGTTCTGACTGGAGTTATACAGGAATAAGTACTTCGCCTAAAGTCAATGTTATAGGAGCTGGAACATCTGTATTGGTTTTTGATTTTAATACTGGTGCAGATCTTATTTTTAGATATGATGAAAACACAAAAAGTATTAGAGTTCAAAAAAATATGGACTTAAACAATCCGACAGATGCAGTTGTTCATATATATGAAGGTAAAAAGATATGGTAAACTAGCTGTTCAATATCGCTCATCATTAAAACACAAAATTTATATATAGAATCTCATAAGTTTTTGCCGAAGTTCATCGTGTGAATCTTCGGTTTTTCATTTTTGAAACAATTAATTAATATAACTCCACTTTTATTCTTTTCGAAATTTTACTACACTAATACTACAGCTATGGTTATAACCCTTTGATAATCAATTTTTTTTTGATTATCAAGTAGATATGTCGTGCAGGGAAAAAGTAGTTATATAGTACTTTTGCGGCGTAATAAATATGCATCTTTAAAACTAGACCGGTCTTTAAAATACGATTCTAAACACACAAAACAAAAAAAGAAATTTTTAACAAAAATCTGTAAAAAATGAAAAAACTGCTTTGCACATTGTTACAATGTATGGCTTCAATTGTTTTTGGAAAGTCGATAGTCTCAAAGAATTATCAGACTGAAGCTAAACCAAATTTGAAAGATAGAGGAATTACTGTAAGTCACAGATTAAATAGAGGCTTAGCACAGTTTCTTACCGGAATTGAAAATTCGACTCTAATTTATATCAACAGTATTTCTTCAGGAACACAAACCGGAAAAGCGATTAATATAGACAGTGTCGGATATTATTCTTATAACGGGGAAGTATGGGTAAAAGAAGAAAATATTCAAGCAGATAATCAAGAAATCAGTCGCTTTAATCATTTAAGAAGCAATAATTAATTTAAAAAAATGAAAAAAAATGTACTTTTAATGCTGGGGTTGACCTCATCTTCACTGGCATACAGTCAAGTAGGGTTTAACACTGCTACCCCTAATTCAACGGTGGATATTACCGCTAAAAACTCAACCGGAAAATCAACGAATGTAGACGGTTTACTCATTCCAAGGGTAGATAGAGAACGAGCACAGAATATGACTGGGGTTCCTGTATCTACAATGATATTCGTCAGCAGTATTGCTACGGGAACACAGGCAGGGCTTGCCGCCAATATCGATGCAACGGGATATTATTTCTTTGACGGTACCGCATGGATTAAAATCGGAACAAGAGCAAACTCACACATTTATAATTCAGATGGTAGCTTAACTGCCAATCGTACGGTACAGCAGGATGATAAAAAATTAGCTTTTACAGGAAGTACGGTGAATGCATTTTCGGTAGACGGAACAACCTTATCAGTGGATGCTGAAAATAATAGAGTGGGTATTGGGACAACTACCCCTAAAAACGCTTTAGATCTCGGAAGTAAGGCCGGAGATTCTATTACAGATCCAGCAGGTAAGAAACTTGCTGTTTATAATAATAGTGCAGGATCAAGATTTTATGGTCTTGGGGTAAGTAGCGGGAGACTTCAGTTTCATGCAGGTGCAGCAAAGGATGCAGCTCCTACAATGGTTCTTTCTGATGCCGGAAGATTAGGAGTAGGTACTACAGATCCTGCTGCAAGTCTAGATGTTAAGGGAAATATACTAGGAATTAGATCGACTAATTATGGTAGTTGGGATAATATTTGGTTTAAGGCGGATTCTACTGCTCCATCAATCAATACATCAGGAGCAGAATCAGGACTGAGATTCAATGTTGGAAGGAACAGTGTTGGTACTTATGGAGACAGTGGTCAAGTATTACAAACTGTAGCCACGATGCTACCGAATGGAAACATGGGTATTGGAACTACTGCTCCGACTCATAAGCTTCACGTTCAAGGTAGTGTAAAAATCGCAGACGGAACGCAGGGTGCCAATAAGGTTTTAACTTCAGATGCCAATGGTCTTGCCACATGGAAAGAAGTACCAGCTGCTAATGACACCAATGTGTACAATAATGATGGTACATTGTCAGCCAACCGTACAGTAGCACAAGGTGATAAAACGTTAGCTTTTACAGGAAGCGCAGCCAACGCATTTTCAGTTGACGGAACTACTTTATCAGTGAATGCTTCCAACGACAGAGTGGGTATTGGAACCATATCACCGGCAGCCAAATTAGACATTGCAGGAAATATCAAAATTGCAGACGGAACGCAGGGTGCCAATAAGGTTTTAACCTCAGATGCCAATGGTGTTGCCACATGGAAAGAAGTACCAG